>Ga0308165_1002456_pt1 | contig 22068 bp, 21 predicted proteins | sample PhyWR2_FD_201032 | JGI IMG/M metagenome (GOLD analysis project Ga0308165, IMG submission 201032) | Phyllosphere microbial communities from UC Gill Tract Community Farm, Albany, California, United States - DLSLW.R2 | ecosystem: Host-associated > Plants > Phyllosphere > Unclassified | place: USA... | reverse complement strand
TGCCAACCTGATGGACGACATGATCGTTCAGATCCCGGAAGCCCTGACTGCGCTGTACCTGCTGTGCAACGCTCCTGACGAAAAACCGGCGATCCTCAAGCCACGTCACCACTGAGTCGCTTGCCCGTGACACCCATGGGCAATCGTTCACTGCTCCTGCGCTACGGGCTGCTGGCCATCGGCTGGCTGAGCGTAGCGTTGGGGGTGATAGGCATTTTCCTACCGGTATTGCCGACCACACCCTTCCTACTCCTCGCTGCCGCCTGTTTCGCCAGAAGCTCTCCGCGTTTCTACCATTGGCTGGTGCAACACCCCCGCCTGGGCCCATGGATCCGTGATTACCTGGACGGCAATGGCATCCCTCTCAAGGGCAAGGTCTACGCCATCGGCCTGATGTGGCTGAGCATCAGCGTCTCCTGCTACCTGGTGCCACTGCCGTGGGCACGTGGTTTCATGCTGACCAGCGCGGTGCTGGTGACTATTTACATCCTGCGCCAGAAAACCCTGCCTCCCCGCTAGGCCGCGACATCACGTCGCGCTCAGACCTTGGTCGACACTGACTAACCCCCAGCATTCTGCGAGACTGTCCAACCGGGCCCGGAATGCCCGGGTGTTCTTATGCTCGGAGTTACCATGACGCTGTCCAGCGGGCTGATCGCCACCGTTGCCCTGGCCTATATGGCCATTATGTTTGCCATCGCCTTCTACGGTGATCGTCGCCGTGCGCCACTGCCGCCGCGTATGCGCGCCTGGGTGTACAGCCTGTCGCTGGCCGTGTATTGCACCAGTTGGACCTTCTTCGGCGCTGTAGGCCAGGCTGCCGAACAGTTGTGGGCATTTTTACCGATCTACCTGGGACCGGTGCTGTTGTTGGTACTGGCACCTTGGGTGCTGCAGAAGATGATTCTGATCAGCAAGCAGGAAAACATTACCTCTATCGCCGACTTTATTGCGGCGCGCTACGGCAAATCCCAATCCCTCGCCGTGGTGGTCGCACTGATCTGCCTGGTCGGCGTGCTGCCTTATATCGCCCTGCAACTCAAAGGCATCGTACTGGGCGTCAACCTGCTGATCGGCGCCGGCGCCGACACCACCGGCACCCGCGCCCAGGACACCGCGCTGATCGTCTCGCTGGTGCTGGCGCTGTTCACCATTGTGTTTGGTACGCGCAACCTCGATGCCACGGAACACCACCGCGGCATGGTGCTGGCGATTGCGTTTGAATCCCTGGTCAAGTTGCTCGCGTTTCTTGCGGTCGGCGCGTTTGTGACCTACGGGTTGTACGACGGTTTCGGCGACCTGTTCAGCCAGGCCATGCTCGCGCCTCGCCTGGATGAATACTGGAAGGAGACCGTCAACTGGCCATCAATGGTGGTACAGACCGGTGTGGCCATGATGGCGATTATCTGCCTGCCTCGGCAGTTCCATGTCACGGTGGTGGAGAACATCGATCCCCAGGACCTGCGCCTGGCCAAGTGGGTGTTTCCCGCGTACCTGGTGCTGGCCGCGTTGTTCGTGATCCCTATCGCCCTCGGCGGCAAGATGCTGCTGCCCAGCTCGGTATTGCCGGACTCCTATGTGATCAGCCTGCCCATGGCCGAAGCCCATCCGGCGCTGGCCGTGCTGGCATTTATCGGCGGTGCGTCGGCGGCCACCGGCATGGTGATCGTGGCGAGCATCGCCCTGTCGACCATGGTGTCCAACGACATGCTGCTGCCCTGGCTGCTGCGTCGTTCCAGCGCCGAACGGCCGTTCGAAGTGTTTCGCCACTGGATGCTGTCGGTACGCCGGGTGAGCATCGTGATCATTCTGTTGCTGGCCTACGTCAGCTATCGCCTGCTCGGCTCTACTGCGAGCCTGGCGACCATCGGCCAGATCGCCTTTGCCGCCGTGACCCAACTGGCGCCGGCCATGCTCGGTGCGCTGTATTGGAAACAAGCGAACCGACGCGGTGTGTTCGCAGGGCTCGCAGCCGGTACTTTCCTGTGGTTCTACACCTTGGTCCTACCGGTGACGGCGAAAAGCCTGGGCTGGTCCCTCAGCCTTTTCCCAGGGCTGACCTGGATGCACTCCCACCCGCTGGGCCTGTCCGTCACCTCATTGACCTTGGGCACCGTGTTCTCCCTGGCGGGTAACTTCACGCTGTTTGTGTGGGTGTCGATGCTGTCGCGCACACGCGTGTCAGAACACTGGCAAGCCGGGCGTTTCATCGGCCAGGAAATCAGCCAACGCGCCAGCGCCCGCTCGATGTTGTCGGTGCAAATCAGCGACTTGCTCAGCCTGGCGGCGCGTTTTGTCGGTGAAGAACGCGCCCAGCAAAGCTTTATCCGCTTCGCCTATCGCCAGGGAAAGGGCTTCAACCCCAACCAGAACGCCGACAACGATTGGATCGCCCATACCGAGCGCTTATTGGCCGGCGTGCTGGGAGCGTCTTCGACACGCGCAGTGGTAAAAGCGGCCATTGAAGGTCGGGAAATGCAGCTGGAGGACGTCGTCCGCATCGCTGATGAAGCCTCGGAGGTGCTGCAGTTCAACCGCGCGTTGCTGCAAGGCGCCATCGAGAACATCACCCAGGGCATCAGCGTGGTCGACCAGTCCCTCAAGCTGGTGGCCTGGAACCGGCGTTATCTGGAGCTGTTCAACTATCCGGACGGGTTGATCAGCGTGGGCCGGCCGATTGCCGACATCATCCGCTACAACGCCGAACGCGGGCTGTGCGGGCCGGGCGAGGCCGAAGTACACGTGGCGCGCCGCCTGCACTGGATGCGCCAGGGCCGTGCGCACACCTCCGAGCGCTTGTTCCCCAATGGCCGGGTGATCGAGCTGATCGGCAACCCGATGCCCGGCGGCGGTTTCGTCATGAGTTTCACTGACATCACCGCGTTCCGCGAAGCCGAACAGGCACTCACCGAGGCCAACGAAGGCCTGGAACAACGGGTGACCGCGCGTACCTACGAACTGTCGCAACTCAACGTCGCGCTCACCGATGCCAAGGGCGTGGCCGAGTCCGCGAGCCAGTCGAAGACGCGCTTTCTGGCGGCCGTGAGCCATGACTTGATGCAACCCTTGAATGCCGCACGCCTGTTCTCCGCCGCCCTTTCCCATCAGAACGACGGCCTGTCCAGCGAAGCCCGGCAATTGGTGCAACATCTGGACAGTTCGCTTCGCTCTGCCGAGGACCTGATCAGCGACCTGCTGGACATCTCGCGCCTGGAAAACGGCAAGATCAATCCGCAGCGCCAGCCTTTTGTGCTTAACGAACTGTTCGACACCTTGGGCGCGGAGTTTAAAGCGCTGGCCCAGGAGCAAGGCCTGCGTTTCCGCCTGCGCGGCAGTCGCTTGCGCGTCGACAGCGATATCAAGTTGCTGCGGCGCATCCTGCAGAATTTTCTGACCAACGCTTTCCGTTATGCCGACGGCCCGGTACTGCTGGGCGTACGCCGACGCAAGGGCGAGCTGTGCCTGGAAGTGTGGGACCGTGGCCCCGGCATCCCGCTGGATAAACAGAAGGTGATCTTCGAAGAATTCAAGCGCCTGGACAGTCACCAGACCCGCGCGGAGAAAGGACTGGGGCTGGGCCTGGCGATCGCCGATGGCTTGTGTCGCGTACTCGGCCATCGGTTGAGCGTGCGCTCATGGCCAGGCAAAGGCAGCGTGTTCAGCGTGCGCGTGCCGTTGGCGCGCAATCAAGTCAGCGCTCCGATCAGGGCCCCCCAGGAAAACGGCCTGCCATTGAGCGGTGCACAGGTGCTGTGTGTGGATAACGAAGAGAGCATCTTGATCGGCATGCGCAGCCTGCTGACGCGTTGGGGCTGCGAGGTGTGGACCGCCACCGACCAGGCCCAATGTGCAGCGTTGCTCGCCGACGGCGTGCGCCCGCAACTGGCCCTGGTGGACTACCACCTGGACCATGGCGAAACCGGGACTGAGCTGATGGGTTGGCTGCGAGCGCAATTGGCGGAGCCGATTCCCGGCGTGGTGATCAGCGCCGACGGCCGCCCGGAGATGGTGGCCGAGGTGCATGCGGCGGGGTTGGATTATCTGGCCAAGCCGGTGAAGCCTGCGGCGTTGCGGGCGTTGCTGAGTCGGCATTTGCCGCTGTAGGGCGATCCAGCGCGGTCAAATATGGGAGTTTGCACACCGCCGTATTTTATTCGGGCAGGTGTGCCACACCATCGGAGTCGGTCATCGCCCGCTCCAGCAAATCCGCCGGCAGGCTTTTACTCGCCCGCGCGCCAAGCAACCGCAATTGCTCGGTCCGGCTGACCAGATTTCCGCGTCCATCTGTCAGCTTGTTTCGCGCCGCACTGTAAGCCTTATCCAACTGCTGCAAACGGTTACCCACTTCATCCAAGTCCTGGATAAACAGCACGAACTTGTCGTACAGCCAACCGGCACGCTCGGCGATTTCCCGGGCGTTCTGGCTCTGGCGTTCCTGTTTCCAGAGGCTGTCGATCACACGTAAGGTCGCAAGCAAGGTGGTTGGGCTGACAATCACGATATGGCGGTCGAACGCCTCCTGAAACAGGTTGGGCTCGGCCTGTAACGCAGCGGAAAACGCCGCTTCGATCGGCACGAACAGCAACACGAAATCCAGGCTGTGCAGGCCTTCCAGGCGTTTGTAGTCCTTGCCGGCCAGGCCTTTGACGTGATTTCGCAGCGACAGCACATGCTGCTTCAGGGCTGCCTGGCCAATGACGTCATCCTCCGCCGCCACATACTGCTGGTACGCAGTCAGGCTGACCTTGGAGTCCACCACCACCTGCTTGTCGCCGGGCAACATGATCAGCACGTCGGGCTGGAACCGCTCGCCATCCGGGCCTTTGAGGCTGACCTGGGTCTGGTACTCACGGCCCTTCTCCAGACCTGCATGCTCCAGCACACGTTCAAGGATCAGTTCTCCCCAGTTACCTTGGGTTTTCTGCCCCTTGAGCGCGCGGGTCAGGTTGGTGGCTTCGTCCGACAGACGCAGGTTCAGTTGCTGTAGGCGTTCCAGCTCCTTGGCCAGGGAAAAACGCTCGCGCGCCTCGTTCTGGTAGCTTTCTTCCACGCGTTTCTCGAAGGATTGGATGCGCTCCTTCAAGGGGTCGAGCAATTGGCCCAGGCGTTCCTGGCTGGTTTCGGCGAAGCGCTGTTCGCGTTCGTCGAAGATCTTGCCTGCCAACTCGGCGAACTGTGCACGCAACTCATCACGCGAGCCTTGCAGGTCGGTCAGGCGTTGTTGATGACTGTCCTGTTGTTCACGCAGCTCGGCGCGCAAGGCCGCCGACAAGGCATCGAGGCGGCGTAGCTCGGTCTCTTTGGCGCTACGGTCGAGGTTCCAGGCGTGAGCGGCATCGCGGGCGTTGTCGCGGTCGATCTGCAGCAACTCGACTTCGCGACGCACAGCGGCCAGGTCAGCCTGCTTGGCGGCATTGGCTTGGCTCAAATCGCTGATCTCATCGCGGCTCGCATCCAACTGCGCGGCAAGACCTTCCTGGGCAAGCTGTGCGGTGGCCAGGCGCTCTTCGAGCAGTTCCCAGCCGGTCATGCGTGCGTTCAAGCGTCGCTGCAGCTGCCAGCACACGGCCAATAACGGCACGGCAGCGCCAGCGAGGCCCAAGGCAACACTGGTCCAGTCAAAAACCATAGACATGTCTGCCATCACCGAAAAAAACCAAGGTTAGCGGAGCAGAGGGCCTGAGGACAGCTCAGTCTTCGACCTGACCCAGTTCGCGCTGGGCGCGGCGGTCACCGGCACGGGCGGCCAGGCGCAGCAGGTCGTGGCCGATGCGGCGGTCGCGGGCATTCCCGCATTCGCGGCACATCAGTTGGCCCAGGCGGCTTTGCGCAGCGACCACACCTTCACGGGCCGGCTGCTTGAGCAAACGTCCGGCGAGGTGCTTTACGTTGGTGTTGTGACCCAAGCGCGGACTGTCGAGCAACCACAAGGCAACTTTCAAGGAGAAGCGCTTGGGAGCGGTAACAGTTTGAGGGGTGTCGGTAACAGAAGATGATACTGAGCGAAACTTCATAAAGCACTGTGAGACAGAACGGAAGGCGCGCCACTCTACTCTTTTTTTCGTACAGGTAAAGCTGAAAAAACTGTGCACGCCCGTTCTAGAGCAAGCGCTCGGGACAATCCACAGAAGCTGTGGATAACTCAGTGGACAACACGCCTTTAACTCGCGCAAAGCCCCATGGAATGGGGCCCGCAGTCAAACTGACGATTTTTTCACCAATAAAAAAAAGCCAGATTTTTCATTGACTTAAATTTCCATTGCAGGCAAATGGCGGCTCTGGAGTGCGGTTGACAGCGCGGTTACACACTCCGCAACCAATGTGCACAAGTACCCATTCGATGGTTATATCGCCGGCCTTTTTTGAAGCCACTCGCTACAAAAATGTTACCGCTTGGACAAAACAGGGACTTTTCAAATCTTTCCCGGCTCGCCACACTCCCCGACCTACAACGCAACAGTGGGTGGGTTGATGAAAGGGATTCTGTTATTCGCCGTGTTGCTATTGGCCATCTGCGCCGTTTCCTTGGGGATCAATGCAGCACTGCCGTCTCCGGATGGGGCGCTGTTCGCCATCGCGATCCTGCTGTCGGCGGCGTTCACTGCCGTCAGCCTCTGCATCGAGCTGGGCGAAGGCCGGATAAACGACATCGGCGACGTGATGAAGGTGGTCGAGACCGGCCAATCCCTGCGCTTGACCCTTGCAGCCTACGGACTGGGCTGCTCACTGGCAGCAGCGATCACCGTCTTGGTCTATCGAGGCCTATTGGGCGGCTGATAAAAGTTTTTTAGCTAACATACTTCCCTTACCGGTTTCAATCCGTTACTATCCGCGGCGTTAGTACCAAGCTGAAAGTCAATTCTGGTCGAACAACTCCCCTGCACAACACGGGATCGACCACCTCGATGGTTTCCAGGTATCACTTGCGACGACACTGCCTTTGAACAAGCAAAGGGTGTCGCGAAGTTTCCATACTCTGACCGAACCAACCTGCAAATTGATCAGGATCTTCACCCCGGGCCCAGAACCTTTGCCCCTGTTGTGTTGCCTGCCCTCCTAAGTACCTACCTGCCAGCCCAAGCGCGCCTAAATTATTAGCGCTTCAAACTGGCTGCTTTGTTCCAGTCGGGTTCTTCGTTTGATCAATGGTGATCAACGTTACTGGAACGTTTTAACGTTGCACGGTTCTTAATCCGTGTCATTTGTAGGAACACCAATAATATGAACGCTCAAATCCATACTCAGGATGCCATTCGCACCCTCACCAACGCTTTTGCTCCAATGAACTGCCTGATCATGGCCGCTCGCAAAGGCTGCTTCAGCTTCACCCTGGTCAACGAACACGGCATCGCTCGTCACAGCGAACGCCTGTACCCCGATCAATACTCCAGCGCAGAACCGCTGCAGGCCGTGATCGAGCGTACCCGTCAGGCATTGATTGCCTGATCGACCCGCGTCGCTGAAACACAAAAACCCTGTTTAAAAAACAGGGTTTTTTATTGCCCGGAATTTACCTATTGGGCCGTTGCACTCAGTTCAAATAGATATAACCGTTATAACTAAATGAATAAGATGTTTTAAAAACAGTCCTTTACATCACAAATATGACACTACACTTCAACTCAAGCGGCATGATCCGCTTCCGACGAGCCTGAGATCCGATCCACTGCTGCCAAGCCCCCCTCTCAGGCCTCGTCGACCACTTTCACGGATTGAGGCTTGTATGGGTATCGCTGCCAGCGAATTGTCTCGATATGTGATCCGGCCGACCTTGATGTACCTCGGCCGCCATCACCCGACGGCTGAGTCTCTCCTGCTGGGCATTGCCGCCAGCCAGTCGGAACTCGGTTCCGCCTTGCACGACCGGCGCGGCCACGGCCTGTACAGCATCACCGAACCACGCCATCGTGCCCTGTGGGACAACTATCTGGCGCTGGACCCCGAACGCGCCAGCCTGGTACGCGGACTCGCGAGCCAGCATGCGTTCCTCAGCGCACCGCAACTGGAGCTCACCGTAAACTTGCGTTATGCCACCGCCATCGCCTGGCTGTTGGTGGAACAACACACTCCTACACTGCCTCCACCCGGTGATGTCTTGGCCATGGCACGTATCTGGAAAGAAATTTTTCACCCACAAGGACGGCTGCGCGATTTCATTCAAGCCTGGCACACCTGTGTTTCACCCATGAATCACGTGGTTTGCTGACCGGGCAATTTGCAAGATTCGTCAAAAACCCTGTATTTTGGTCGGATTGTCCTACAAAACCGCTCTATCTCCTGCATTACAGCCTATAGCGCGATCTTAATTTTATTGTTACTTTCCGCAGCGGTGATCACCACGGAGTTCTAATAATGAAAAAAGTAATGCTCAAGACCACACTTAGCCTCGCCGTTGCCATGGCCTCTTCTCATATTTTCGCAAGTGGCTTTGCCCTTAACGAACAAGACGTCGCCGGGATGGGTACGGGTTTCGCAGGCCGCTCTTCTTCTGCCGAAAACGCCAGCACCGTTTATGGTAACCCTGCCGGTATGGCTCGCCTTGAAGGCCAGCAAGTCACTGGCGGTGTTGCGGCGATTGATGCCTCAAGCAACATCAAGGATGTCAGCGGCCGCTCCAGCGGCACGAACAAAGGCGATATGGTGCCTTTCACTGCCGTTCCTTTCGGTTTCTACACCAATAAACTCAACGATCAATGGGCTGTCGGTTTCGGCGTCTATGCTCCGTTTGGCCTTGTGACCGATTACGAAAGTGGCTTCCAAGGCAAAGCCTTTGGCAGCAAAAGCGAAGTGACCGTCATCACTTTCCAGCCGACGGTCAGCTACGCCTTCAACGATCGGGTTTCCATTGGTTTTGGTCCGACCATCAACCGTATCGCTGGTACGCTTGAGTCCGATATCAACCTGCCAGTCGCGGGTACCGGCTCCAACAACATCAAGATCAAGGGTGATGACACCGCCGTCGGCTTCAATGCCGGCCTGCTGGTTCAAGCTACTGACACAACGCGAGTGGGCCTGACCTACCACTCGAAAGTGAAGTACAAGCTCGAAGGCCATACCGAAGTGACCAAAGGCACCAACGTTCCAGCTTCGCTGTTGAACAATGGCCGCTACGACGCGTCGCTGAAGATCGACACACCTGAATCCTGGGACCTGTCGGTTACTCAAGATATGAGCGACGCGTGGAAACTCTACGCAGGCGCTACCTGGACCCGCTGGAGCCGCCTGAAAGACATCACCGTCAACAACGAAGGTGTATCGGCCGCAGCCGGTAGCGGTGTGTTGGCTCCGCAAATTGTCGGCACCATCAAAGAAGACCAGAATTGGCACGACACTTGGGCCTATGCCGTGGGTACCTCGTATCGTGTCACCAAGCAAGTGGTGCTGCGTACCGGCCTGACCTTCGACCAGTCGCCGACCAACAACACCGACCGTTCGCCGCGTATCCCAACCGGTGACCGGACTATCTTCAGTCTCGGCCTTGGCTACGATGTAATGCCGAATATGACCGTGGACCTGGCTTACTCCTACCTCAAGGAAGAACCAGTCAAGGTCGCTCGTGCCAATGCATTGGGCCAGTCCTACAATGCTAAGTACGAAAACAGCGCCAACGGTTTTGGCCTGGGCGTAACGTACAAGTTCTGATCTGACGCCGTATAAAAAAGCCCCGCCCTCCTGCAAAGGAAGCGGGGCTTTTTAATGGATGATTGTCAGGGTTTGGAAGCCAACGCCTCTTCCACCGCCTTGATCAAATCCGGGCTGTCCGGTTTGGTGAGGCTGGAAAAATTGGCAATCACCTTGCCCTGCCTATCCACCACATACTTGTAGAAATTCCACTTCGGCGGCGCGTCGGTCTGCTGCGCCAATACCTTGAACAGGTGCACCGCATCCGGCCCCTTGACCTTTTGTGGCTCGGTCATGGTGAAGGTCACGCCGTAATTCACGTAGCAGACCTTGGCGGTTTCTTCGCCGGTCTTGGCTTCCTGCTTGAAGTCATCCGACGGCACGCCGATCACTTCCAGCCCTTCGCCCTTGTAGCGTTGATACAAAGCTTCGAGGCCTTTGAATTGTGGGGCGAACCCACAAAAGCTGGCGGTGTTGACGATGACCAGCGGCTTGCCCGCAAAGCGCTGGCACAGGTCGATGGACTCTTTGGCGCGCAGCTTGGGCAATTGGCCTTCCAACAGCGGCGGGCAACTGGCGGCCAGGGCAGCACTGCCAATGGCCATCAGGACGGGTACAGCGAGCCAACGCATCTGCATGTTATGTGTCCTTTGAAGAGACCTGACTAAAAGCAGCCAGACCGGAAACTTAACAGATCGACATGCCCAGTTGCATCAACGCCAGCCCGCCACGCTGCCAGCCCCACCAGGCCAACACCACCAGGACCAGCCCCGCAACCAGTATCACACCGTGTGCCACTCTGCTCATGCCGCCTCCATCTGTGCATGCAATCGCGCCACCGGGCGCTCACGTACCGGCCAATTCAGGGCTGCGGCGAGCAGGCTCAGCAGGATCGCCACCTGCCAGATCAAATCGTAGTTGCCGGTTCGATCATAGACCACCCCGCCCAACCAGCCGCCCAGAAACGAACCGAGTTGGTGGAACAAAAACACTATCCCGCCAAGCATGGAGAGGTTTCGCACACCAAACAATGTGGCGACGGTGCCGTTGGTCAGCGGTACGGTAGACAGCCACAGGAAGCCCATCGCCATGCCAAACAGGTAAGCCGTGACTTCAGTGACCGGCGCCCACAGGAACAGCACGATCACCACCGCGCGCAGCAGGTACAACCCCGTCAGCAAACGCGGTTTAGACATGCGCCCGCCGAGCCAGCCGGCGGTGTAGGTACCGAAGATGTTGAACAGGCCGATCAGTGCCAGCACCGTGGTACCGACGGTGGCCGGCAAATGCTGGTCCACCAGATAAGCCGGCAAATGCACGCCGATAAACACCACCTGGAAACCGCAGACGAAAAAGCCGAAGGCCAACAACCAGAAGCCGGAATGGGAGCAGGCTTCCTTCAAGGCTTCGCGCAAGGTTTGTTGGCCCGCCAGCACCGGCAATGGCCTGTCTTTGAGCATCGCCACCAGCGGCAGAATCAGCGCCACCATCAGGCCCAGCGCCAGCAATGCAGCAGACCAGCCCAACCAACTGATCAAACCCAAGGTGCCCGGCACCATGGCGAACTGACCGAACGAACCGGCAGCACTCGCAATCCCCATGGCCATGCTGCGTTTTTCCGGCGCCACGGCCCGACCGACCACACCAAGAATCACCGAGAACGAGGTGCCAGACAGACCGATACCAATCAGCAAGCCGGCGCTGAGGGACAACGACCACGCCGAATCGGACATGCCCATCAACACCAGGCCCGCCGCGTACAGGATGCCACCAACAAACACCGCTCTAGTGGCGCCAAAACGGTCAGCCAAAGCGCCGGTGAACGGCTGTGCCAGGCCCCAGATCAGGTTCTGCAAGGCGATGGCAAAGGCGAAAGTTTCACGGCCCCAGCCAAATTCGCTGCTCATCGGCGCCAGGAACAGGCCAAAACCGTGCCGCACACCCAACGACAACGCCAGAATCAGCGCACTCCCTACAAGAATCCAACCACTGGTGCGCCACATCGAGGTCATTTCTTATTCTCCGCTCGCGGGTATATACCCGCTTGTATTCGAACAAACCCCGCGCTCAGGCGAGTTCGTCCAGCAAGGCCAACAAGGTTTCGCGTTTTTCCGCGCCGAGTTGATCGATCAATTTTTGCTGCGCCGCTTCCCAGGCGGGTAATGCTGCGGCAAGTCGTGCTTCACCGTCCTCGGTCAACATCACCAGGCGGTTGCGCAGGTCATCGCCTTCCACCAGTTTTACCAGGCCCTCACCTTCCAGCACCCGCAGGTTCCGTCCCAAGGTGCTGCGATCCAGGCCCATGGCTTCCGCCAGGCTGGAAATACTCGGCTGATCGAGGCGCTGCAGGTTACACAGCAAAGAATACTGGGCGACGTTGATCCCGAAGCCATCAAGGGCGCCGTCGTAATGCCTGCTGACGCCACGGGCGGCACGTCGCAGGTTGGTGCACAAACATTGGGAGGCAAGCATAGAAGGTGTATATACCCGCGATTTATGAAATGCAAGAAAGTGTTACAGCGCCAGGCCGACCAGAACCACGACTTCCAGCAGTTCCAGCAAAGCGCCTGCAGTATCGCCCGTGGTGCCGCCCAGCCGATTGACCATCAGTTGGCGCAGCCCTATGAAGCAGATCGCAGCCAGTAGTACAGCCAGCCCGCCACTGAAGCCGCCAATGAGGATGCAGGCTAAACCACTGAGGATCAGTACCTGTTGGCCGACGATCCTCGGTAAATGATTCGACAATGCCTGGCCCAATCCGCCGGCACGTACATAGCGCGTGGTAAGAAACAGCGCCAGCATCGATGCGCGGCCAATCAACGGCGCCAGGATCAGTGCTGCGCCGTTAGGTTGCTCGATCAGGGCCACCAACGCAGTGAATTTGAGCAGCAGCACCATCCCCAGGGTGACCACGGCAATCGGGCCGCTGCGGGGGTCCTTCATGATCGTCAGCGTGCGTTCGCGGTCGCCAAAACCGCCGAGCCAGGCGTCGGCGCTGTCCGCCAAACCGTCCAGGTGCAGGCCACCACTGAGCAATACCCAGGCCGTCAGCAACAATGCGGCATGCAGCAACAACGGCGCGCCCATCAATACCGAGTTCAGGCCCCACAACAACACACCGAACAACAGACCGACGACCGGATAAAACAGCAGTGAACGCCCCAATTCCTGAGGCTGCGGCATACCCGGCAAGCGAATCGGCAGGCTGCTGAGAAATTGCAGGGCGATCCAGAATGGCAGCATGTCTACCCCACTTCCGTCAGTGTGCCGCCAGCATTGACGTGCAGACTGAACAGCCCGCCATGGCCCACTTCGACGTTCAACAGTTGCTCCCTCGGCAAACCACGCGCTTGCGCCAGTAACAGGCGCATCACACCGCCATGACTGATCAACAACACACGCTCACCGGCATAGGCCTGATGCAAGCGCGCGACAGCGCCCAGAACCCGGTCGGAAAAGGCGCTGACAGGCTCGCCCTCCGGTGGTGTAAAGCGGTAGGGATCAGCCCAGAACAACCCCAGCCCTTCGGCGTCGGTCTCCATCAAGGCTGCCGCACTCTGCCCCTCCCAGGCACCAAAGTGCAGCTCTTGCAGATCCTTTTCCAGGGCCACCGGCACATGGAGCTGAGCCCCCAGTTCCTCGGCAAACCGCGCGCACCGTTGCAGCGGTGAACTGACCAGACGGTCCCACGGCCCCTGCGCCACCACGGCTGCGCGCATTTGCGCCCAACCCTTGGCGGTGAGTGCATCGTCCAGACTGCCGCGCAGGCCGCCGCCCAACTCGGTCTCGCCGTGACGCAGCAGGTCCAGGCGCAAGGTCATACCGGGCGGTCTGCCACGGCGGCTTCGGCGAAAGTCGCCATCTGACCGTGCAGCGCACATGCCAGGCGCAACAAGGGAACCGCCAGTGCCGCGCCGCTGCCTTCGCCCAGGCGCAGGCCCAATTCCAGCAGCGGCTTCGCGTCGAGGCTTTGCAGCACATGGCGATGACCTGGTTCAGCACCGCGATGGCCGAACACCAGCCACTCATGGCATGCCGGGTTCAAGCGCGTCGCAACCAGCGCTGCGACAGTGCAGATAAAACCATCCACCAGCACCACGATGCCTTCCTGCGCACAGGCCAGGTACGCGCCCACCAGTGCGGCAATCTCAAAGCCGCCGAGATTGAACAGCGTTTGCAACGCATCACCACGCTGGCCGGCATGTAACGCCAGGGCGCGTTCGATCACGGCCACCTTGTGGCTGACCCCCTGAGCATTCAACCCAGTGCCAGGCCCCGTGAGGTCACTGACCTGACAGTCCAGCAAGGCACACGCCAGCGCACTGGCGGCGGTGGTGTTGCCGATGCCCATCTCGCCACCGATAAACAGCTGTGCCCCGCTTGCCAATGCTCGCCGCGCACTGTCGCGGCCGGCTTGCAGGGCGAGCCCCCCTTGGGCCTCGGTCATTGCCGGGCCATTGACGAAGTTGGCGGTGCCCGCACCGATGTTCAGGTGGCGCACACCTGGCAGGTCCAGGGACGGCGTGACCGTGCCAAGGTCGACCACTTCCAACTGTGCCTCCAACTGTCGCGCCAAGACGCTGATGGCCGCGCCACCGCTGACAAAGTTGTGCAGCATCTGCCCAGTGACTTCCTGAGGAAACGCCGACACGCCCTCCGCTACCACGCCATGGTCACCCGCGAAGATGGCGATCCACACGTGGTCCACCAACGGTTTGACCTGGCCCTGCAAGCCGGCCAATTGCACCGCCAGGGCCTCCAACTGCCCGAGGGAGCCCGACGGTTTGGTCAATTGCTGCTGGCGCGCCAGGGCGTGTTCGTATGCGTGCGCGTCAATCGCCTTACAGGGGTTGAGCCACCAGGTGTCAGTCATAACGCAGTACCTTTCAACGTCAGGGGCAGGCCGGCAACTGTCAGGACAACACGCTGACAGCGCTCGGCCAAGGCTTGATGCAGCCAACCGGCTTCATCCACATAGCGGCGAGTCAATTCGCCCAGCGGCACGACACCCAGACCGGTCTCGTTGCTGACAAAAATGATTTCACCCGGCAGCACGGCCAGGGTTTCCAGCAACTGATCGCGCTCAGCCACCAGGCGATTCGAGTCTTCCAGCATCAGCAGATTGGTCAGCCACAGAGTCAGGCAATCCACCAGCAGACACTGCGCGGGCGCGGCGTTTTCGCGCAGCACGCGCGCCAATTCGACAGGCTCTTCGATCAGCCCCCAGTGATCGGGACGACGCTGGCGATGCAGGGCGACGCGTTCATTCATCTCGCCATCCAGCGGTTGGCTGGTGGCGATGTAAGTGACGGGCAAGCCGCTGTCGCTGGCGAGCTTTTCGGCAAGACGGCTTTTGCCGGAACGGGCGCCACCGAGGATCAGTTGCAGCATGGGACAGCACCTTGGGTTGGCTGAAAAGGCTCGGCCTTAAGGCCACTATCGCGGGCAAGCCAGCGCCCACATCGGGACCGCGTACTCACCGTCAGACCCCGCACAGCTTGCGCAATAAATCGGTGTCCAAGTGATTCTCCACCAGGTCCGCCAGGCGCTCGATATCGCGCTCGCGCAACGCGTGGTAATCCACTGCCTGCACATCCTGCAGACCGGCCCAGCGCAGCAAGGCGCTGCAGGCCGCCGGGCTTTCGAACAAGCCATGCAGGTAGGTGCCGAGAATTTGCCCGTCGGCACTTTGCGCGCCATCCGTGCGACCGTCATCCAGCAACACGGCAGCGTTCGACAAAGCGTCGCCAGACGTCACGCCCGCATGAATCTCATAGCCGCAGACTTCGGCATCCTCCAGCAACAGCCGCCCGCGCACGTTGCGCAACTGCTTCTCTTCTTCAAGCGTAGTGCTGAACGCCAGCAGCCCAAGCCCATCGCTGGAGCCGGCAGGCCCTTCCAGGCCCAGCGGGTCATGCACCTGCTCGCCGAGCATCTGCAGGCCGCCGCAAATGCCGAGCACCTTGCCGCCATAGCGCAAGTGCCGCGCCACGGCGGTGTCCCAGCCGTTGGTGCGCAAATAGGACAGGTCGCTGCGTACGCTTTTCGAGCCGGGGAGGATGATCAAGTCAGCGGCGGGGATTGGCTGGCCTGGCCCGATGAATTGCAGATCCACTTGAGGATGCAGGCGCAGCGGGTCGAAATCCGTGTGGTTGCTGATGCGCGGCAACACCGGCACTACCACCTTGAGTACCTGGGCCACCTTGTCGGTCTGGCGCCTGTCGATGCCGTCTTCGGCTTCCAGGTGCAGGTCCATCACGTAAGGCAACACGCCCACCACCGGTTTGCCGGTGCGCGCTTCCAGCCAATCCAGACCGGGTTGCAACAGCGCGATGTCACCGCGAAAACGGTTAATGATAAAGCCCTTGACCCGTGCCTGCTCCGTGGGCGATAGCAATTCCAAGGTCCCGACCAAATGGGCAAACACCCCGCCGCGATTGATGTCGGCGATCAGCAAAACCGGGCAATCCACCGCTTCGGCGAAGCCCATGTTGGCGATGTCATTGGCGCGCAGGTTGATCTCCGCCGGGGAGCCCGCGCCTTCCACCATTACCACGGGGTAAGCCTGGCTCAACCGGGCGTGGGAAGCCAGCACCGCTTGCATCGCGATGGCTTTGTAGTCGTGGTAGGCCACAGCGTTCATGGTGGTGACGGCGCGACCGTGGATGATCACTTGGGAGCCGGTGTCACTGTTAGGCTTGAGCAACACCGGGTTCATGTCGGTGTGCGGCGCCAGGTTGGCGGCCTGGGCCTGCACAGCCTGGGCGCGGCCGATTTCGCCGCCTTCTGCGGTCACGGCGCTGTTGAGCGCCATGTTCTGCGGCTTGAACGGCACCACCGCCACGCCCTGACGGACCAGCCAGCGGCACAGCGCCGTCACCAACGTGCTTTTGCCGGCGTCGGAGGTGGTGCCTTGCACCATCAGCGTGCTCATGTAGCGTCCTTAAAGGCGACCAAGGCTTCGTCCAGCCGTAGCCAGTCAGCCTCGGTGTCGGGCAGGCCGAAACGCAGACTGCTGTCGTGGACAAACAGCCGTAGCAGGATGCCGCGCTGGGCCATGAATTCGTGCATGCGTTCGGCGTGAGGCGTGATCAGCCATTGAAACAACGCGCAGCCACCCTGGGGGGGAAAGCCGTGGCGCTCCAGCAAGGCGAACAAACGCTGGCCTGCCTCGATGCAACGCACGCGTTGGAACGCCTGACCGGTGGTGTCGCGCAGACATATCTGACCCAACACCCGCGTCGGTCCGCTGACGGCCCAGGGGCCGACCTGTTCAGCCAGCAACTTGAGCAGCTTGCGCTCGGCCAATACAAAGCCCAGCCGCACCCCGGCCAGACCGAAGAATTTGCCGAACGAGCGCAACACGATCAGGCCGACCTGATGGGCGTGGCCCGCCAGGCTGAATTGAGGGGTGACATCCATGAACGCTTCGTCTACCACCAGCCAGCCGCCCCGCTGGGCCAGCCGCGAATGCCAGTCCAGCAAGCGTTGTGGGGCCAGGTTCAGGCCGGTGGGGTTGTTGGGGTTGACCACCACCAGTACGTCGAGCCCCTCCAAAAAGAAGTCGACTTCCTGCTCTTGCACTTCGCGCACCACGTAGCCGGCGCGGCGCCAGGCTTCGGCGTGTTCGGCATAGCACGGTGACAACACGCCGACTTTGCCAGCGCGGCGCAGGCGTGGCAGCAACTGGATGGCCGCCTGGGAGCCGGGCACCGGCAACAGGTGTGCAGCACCATAGTATTCGCTGGCGGCCTGCTCCAGGCCGTCGTCGGTTTCCGGCAGGCGCGCCCAGGCCCGCAGCGGGATCTCGGGAATCGGCCAGGGCCAGGGCGCGAGGCCGCTGGACAGGTCGAGCCAATCGGCCTCGGCTATCCCGTACTGAATCGACGCCCTGCGCAACCGGCCACCGTGCTCAAGCATAGAATTGCGCCCCCGCGCATAGGATCAGCAGCCACAACCATACGCCGCGCTGCACCAGTTGCCAGCCCCGGTCGATGGAATCGGCATCCGCCGCCGGGCCTTCGCCCAGTTGCGGACGCTGGTGCACTTCACCGTGATAGATGGCGGCGCCGCCCAACTCCACGCCCAGGGCGCCGGCACCGGCAGCCATCACCGGGCCAGCGTTCGGGCTGTCCCAGGTCGGGCCCTGAGTGCGCCAGCATTTGAGCGCCAGACGAGTCTTACCCAGTACCGCATAGGTCAACGCCACCAGGCGTGCAGGAATGTAGTTCAGCACGTCGTCAATCTTTGCCGCCGCCCAGCCGAAGCGTTCAAAACGTTCGTTGCGATAGCCCCACATGGCATCAAGGGTGTTGCTCAGGCGATAAAGCACCACGCCCGGCACCCCCGCGAGCACAAACCAGAACAGCGCGGCGAAGACCGCATCGCTGCCGTTCTCCAGCACCGACTCAGTGGCCGCGCGGGCGACTTCGGTGCTGTCCAGTTCACTGGTCTGACGGCTTACGAGGTAGCTCACGCGCCGGCGCGCTTCGTCCAGGTCATCGCTGCGCAAGGCCTGGGCCACCGGGATCACATGCTCGCCAAGGCTGCGCATGCCAAGCGCGCAGTACAACGCCAGGATCTCCAATACCCAGCCGATGTACGGCGCCCAGGATAAAGCCGTAGCCAGCAGAGTCGGCGGCACCACGGCGATAACCCACGCGGTCACGCCATGACTGCGCCAGCCGCGACCACCGGTATTGAAACGTTGCTCGATGCGCCCGGCGAAATTGCCGAACGCCACCAGCGGATGCCAGCGTCTGGGTTCGCCCAGCAGCGCATCCAGCGCGACTGCAGCGACACACAGCAAGGCCACACTCATTGACTCACTCCCCACCCATTCTCATACAACATGTCACTCAGCGGCCGAGGCTCGGTCCAGCCTTCGAGTTGCAACATCGGGGCCGGGTAGAACTCGGCCACCGGCCCCAGGCACAGCACGGCCAAAGGTTTCGCGCCGGGTGGCAAACCCAGCAGATCAGCCAGGGCCTGGGGCTCGAACAGCGAGACCCAGCCCATGCCCAGCCCTTCGACACGGGCCGCCAGCCAAAGATTCTGAATAGCACAGGACAGTGACGCCATGTCCATTTCAGGCAACGTGCGCCGCCCAAAAATGTGCCGCTCACGGTCATCCATCAACGCCGCCACCAGCACTTCGGCGCAGTCGTGAATGCCTTCGACCTTGAGCTTCATGAACTCATCGGAGCGTTCACCCAGGGCTTCGGCGGTGCGTATCCGTTCTTCTTCCACCAGTTGTTGAATCTGCCCACGCAACGGACGGTCGCTGATGCGGATAAAACGCCAGGGCTGCATCAGGCCGACACTGGGTGCCTGGTGCGCGGCCTGGAGCAGACGATGGAGCAATTCCGGGGCGATAGTGCCGCCGCTGAAGTGGCGCATGTCGCGACGTTCAGCGATGGCGCGGTAGACCGCCTGGCGGTCGGCCTCGGGGAAGGCGTTGTCGGTCATGGCCTCATCGCCGGCAAGCCGGCGCCTACAGGATCGGGCGCGAACAATGCGGCCACCGCCTGGGGATTCGAGGGGAAGTAAAAGTGTACGTAGGAAGCCGTCATCCGCCCCTGCCGATAAACCGCCTCGGCACCGCGTCCCCCATTGGGGCTAAGGCCACGGGCAATCGGCTGCCATTCGGTGGTGGTCAGGGAGTGGTGATAGGTATGGCCGCGCAGCGTGCCTTCGGGCAATTCGACATTTTGCAGCGCCAAGGCCGCGAGTTTCTTCTGCATCACCGCATCGCCTTGCAGCAGGCCCACCAGTTCGGCGCGAACACCCTCGACGTCGGTCAGCGAGTCCAGCAGGTAGAGCATGCCGCCGCATTCGGCGAGCAGCGGTTTGCCGGCGGCATGATGAGCGCGGATGGCGTCAAGCATCGAGGTGTTCTCCGCCAGCGCCTGGTGGTGCAATTCCGGATAACCACCGGGCAGATAGAGGCTGTCGACATCAGGCAATTCGCGATTGTGGATCGGCGAGAAAAACTCCAGTTCAGCGCCCATTGCCCGCAGCAGGTCGAGGCTGGCGCCATAGGTAAACGCGAAGGCTTCGTCGCGGGCCACGGCGATGCGCACACCGTTGAGCAATGGCGGGGTTTCGATCACTTCCGGTGCGGCAAAGGTCACTGGCGGCGGCAAAGCCACTTCGCAACTGCTGCCCAGCGCTTGGGCGGCTGCATCGAGACGCACATCGAGGTCGTTCAGTTCGCTCGCCTGTACCAGGCCTAAGTGACGGCTAGGCAGTTCGATACCGGTCTCGCGGGATAACGCGCCGTACCAGCGCAGGCCTTCGGTGAGGCTGCCTTCGAGCAATTGTGCGTGACGCAAGGTGCCAACGCGATTGGCCAGCACCCCGGCAAACGGCAGATCCGGCTGATAACGTGCCAGGCCCAGGGCCAACGCGCCGAAGGTCTGGGCCATCGCCGTACCGTCAATCACGCCCAAGACAGGCACGCCGAAGTGTCGCGCCAGGTCGGCGCTCGACGGTGTGCCATCGAACAGGCCCATCACGCCTTCGATCAGGATCAGGTCCGCCTCCCCCGCCGCTTCCCATAGCAAGCGACGACTTTCCTGCTCGCCCACCATCCACATGTCCAATTGATACACCGGCGCACCGCTGGCGCGTTCATGGATCATCGGATCGAGGAAGTCCGGGCCGCATTTGAACACGCGTACCCTGCGCCCCAGGTTGCGGTGCAATCGGGCAAGCGCGGCGGTGACGGTGGTTTTGCCCTGGCCGGACGCCGGTGCGGCAATCAAGACGGCCGGGCAATGACGGGGCTGATTCAAAGTTCGACGCCCTTCTGTGCCTTGATACCGGCTTGGAATGCGTGTTTGAGCATGCCCATTTCGGTGACGGTGTCGCCCATTTCGATCAGTTCAGGCTTGGCACCGCGGCCGGTGACCACCACGTGTTGCATCGGCGGGCGGGCTTGCAGGTCGCTGAGCACCTGGTCCAGGTCGAGATAGCCGTGCTTGAGAGCGATGTTCAGTTCGTCGAGTACGACAAGACCGATAGACGGGTCCTGCAGCAACTCGCGGGAAACCGCCCAGGCGGCTTCGGCGGCGGCGATGTCACGCTGGCGGTCCTGGGTTTCCCAGGTGAAGCCTTCGCCCATGACATGAAAGCGCACTTGCTCGGGGAAACGGCGGAAGAACAATTCCTCACCGGTACTGTTGCGCCCCTTGATGAACTGCACCACACCGCACTGCATGCCGTGCCCCATGGCTCGGGCCAGCATGCCGAACGCGGAGCTGCTCTTGCCTTTGCCGTTGCCGGTCAGCACCAGCAACAGGCCGCACTCGTTCGGGGAGTTGGCGATGCGTTCATCGATCACGGCTTTTTTGCGCAGCATGCGCGCCAGGTGGCGTTCGTCGCGGTCGGGGGAATCGGTCATGGCAGCTCTCCGTTGGGGCTGGACAAAAACGGCGGGCAGGAAAAAGAAAAAACAGACAGCCAAGCATCGCCCACCGTGATGCTGTTGGATGTTGCAGGCCGGTCTCCGGGCTCATGAGTGGCGCACGTCTTATAGAAGCGCAGACCGACGCTGCGCCTTCCCATATCGTGAGCGATACAGTGGCAAAAGGCAGCGTCTTGACTCATTTACCGTTGCGGGGGCAGCGCCGGGATCGCGGCGTCACTGTGTACAAGTGCGCTCACTCACCGGCTTCCCTGTTTCACTCCGTCGACCCATGGGTCACAGAGCACCTGGAACAAGCGGCGAAGGGTAGTAGTTTGAGGGGCGAGCTGCAAGCTTCAAGCTGATCGCCGCAAGCAGGCATCGCACCGCTTGCAGCTTCACGCGTGAACCTGCCGCTGCTTTCTAAGGATTACGCGCCAGATTGCCTGGCAACACGCGCTTGGCGCTCAGGTAGGCATTCTGCCAATACGCCTTGGACAAGGTGTCCAACTTCACCGTACCACCGGTTTGCGGTGCATGCACAAAACGGCCTTCACCGACGTAGATCCCGGCGTGGCTGACCTGTGAACCGCCGCCCGTGGCAAAGAACAACAGGTCGCCCGTCTGCAGATTCTGCTCGCTGACATCTTGCGCACGCATCACGATCAATTCGCGAGTGGTACGCGGCAGGGAGATGCCGGCAGCGTCGCGGAAGACAAAACCGATCAGGCCACTGCAATCAAACCCGGAGTCCGGTGTGTTGCCGCCCCACCGATAAGGCGTGCCGACCAGGCCCAGGGCACGGAAGAGGACGTCTTCGGCCGCAGGCGAGAAATTCTGGCTGGAATAGTTGAACACCGGCTTGGGCTTCACCGCTACGGGAGCGGGCGGCGGTGGACGACTTGCGCAGGCGCTGAGCAGCGCGGCGCAAAGAATGAGGATCAGGCGGGCCGAGGTCGACATGGGCAGAACAATCCTGGTCTGGATGCGGCTTTCGCTGCCGAACGCTGAAAACCAGAACGCGCAAGCAAAGCTCGCGC
>Ga0308165_1002455_pt1 | contig 22101 bp, 25 predicted proteins | sample PhyWR2_FD_201032 | JGI IMG/M metagenome (GOLD analysis project Ga0308165, IMG submission 201032) | Phyllosphere microbial communities from UC Gill Tract Community Farm, Albany, California, United States - DLSLW.R2 | ecosystem: Host-associated > Plants > Phyllosphere > Unclassified | place: USA... | reverse complement strand
TTGATTATGATGACACTGGCGACAGTTGCGCTGGGTCTGGTACCGACCTATGCCAGTATTGGTATAGCTGCCCCACTGATTGTTACTGGATTACGTATTCTTCAAGGCCTGTTCGCCGGAGGAGAGTACGGTGGTGCGGTATCATTGATGACCGAGTTTGCACCACGCGGTAAGCGTGGGTTATTTGGAGCCTGGCAATCATTTACTGTCGCACTTGGGTTACTGGGGGGCGCAGGTATCATCGCCTTACTCTCTGCGTTACTGAGTCCTGAGGATATGTTAGCCTGGGGCTGGAGGATCCCGTTCTTTCTGGCGTTACCCCTCGGTGTGGTTGCTTTATGGTTACGTTTCCATATGGAAGAAACACCGAGCTTTATTCAGCAGAAAAAAAATCAGCAAACACAACCCGTTAAGGCTAAAGCGAATATCGGTGCTACCTTTAAGACCATTCTAATCGGTGTTAGCCGAGTGATGGTTTGGTCTGCAGCGGGGTATACCTATTTGGTGATAATGCCGACCTATTTACAATCATCACTCAATACCGGTTTTAACCAGGCACTATTGATTGCTGTTATTTCCAATATCGGTTTTGCGGCAACAATTATTCCTGCCGGGATGCTGAGCGACAGAATCGGCCGTCGAGCGGTGATGGTCACAGCTGCCGTATTATTATTTATTCTTGCCCTCCCGCTACTGCATCTGCTTCAAGACAGTCATTCAACGTTACTGACTAAAGCGATTACAGTACTTATAGCGGGTGGATTGGTTGGACTGCTTGCCGGTCCTGGACCGGCAATGCTTTCGGAAATGTTTCCAACCCATGTACGTTATACAGGGCTGGGGCTGGCTTATTCATTATCTAATGCTATTTTTTCTGGCTGTGCAGGCTTGATCATTACCGGCTTAATTAAACAAACCGGTAATCTTGATATTCCAGCCTGGTATGTGATGGCGACTGCAGTCGTCAGTATTTTTGCATTACTGACACTCAATAAAGATGACCATCTGCGCACACTCGATGAGACGCATCCTGAGGAGAATCCGCTAAAATAACAGAGGCGTGTTTTTATCAGCCCCTTTTGGAAGCAGCCCAGGAAGATGACTCCTGGGCTGCTTGCTATCAGGAAATGGTCACAGGCCTTGATCTGAGAGCAAAAAAAGTGCATATTTCGATGGTTTTTGACAAACTTGTTTCTCTTATATGACTCTTTATCAACATATGTTGGTGTTTTACGCCATCATGGCGCTAATTTGCGCAATTATCACTTGGTTTTTGGCTCATGATACTTGGCGGATAAAGCTATTATGCTCCGTTCTTGTAGGGGCGACCTGGCCGATAAGCTTTCCTGTGGCACTGCTCTTTTCCCTGTTCTGAAGCAAGCGATTCAGAGACCGGTTACCGGCGTCTGATGACTGAATAAGTGGGAGAAACATAAATCTCCCTCTTTGTCTTCGCAGTCTGAAACCTATAAAAAAGTCTATCTGTCATATTTAAAATTGACTCGGGATTGCTATCAAACATCCTGTAGAATCACATCGTTTATCTATGCTTGCGCCCGGATTGACTCCATGCTTGCACGTAACGCGAATTATTTAGGATATATTTCTGTTTACTTTTACGGGCAAAAATTGAAAACAGTGGTGATTTCAGGTCTTTCAATGCACTAAATTGATAGTTAGCTTCATTGTTAAGAATTGACATCATTATATACAATATTACGCATATAATTATAAATTGAGTTAAAGTGATATATTTTTAACCAGAATAAATATTTTGTATTATGTTCAATCTATTGTTAAGCGCAATTTTAACGTATAGATCCGTTTTATGATAGTTAACTTATCGTATATGTGTCCTCAATAGGGATGGTCATATTAAGGTAAATGCCAATTTATAATCAAATAATATCATTAAATTAATCTTCTACTTTACGATTCATACATTAGATATATAGAATCTTGCCTGCCTGCTTACGGGTTTAATTAAGTGGTCGAGATATATAATATATCCCGTGGCGGCATTGATGGCAGGGAAATGAGAGAGCTGAAAATACAGATGGTTTTTAAATAGGGAAGAAACATGTTTGACTTAGATAAAGCGCAGAGATTGAGCCTCACCGTACAGGTTGAATCACGGTTAAAGAGTGCCCTCATTTTAGGTATGCTAAAACCGGGTGCTCGTTTAGTAACAAAGGAAATTGCGCAACAATTGGGGACCAGTATCACGCCTGTCCGCGAGGCACTACTCAGGTTGGTTGCATCGAGTGCTTTGGATGTCACACCGGCTCAGGCCTTCCTGGTTCCCGCAATATCAGAATGTCATTACCAGGAAATAGCGACTATCCGTAAGGTTCTGGAAGGTATGGCAGTACAAAAAGCAACACGAGAGATGAATAAAGCAGGATTGCTGCGTTTAAACCAGCTCAGAGATTGCTTTCTCAGCGCCAAAAAAGTCAGCGTGGAGGCTGCGCTAAAGGCAAATCGTGATTTCTATTTTCAATTATTTCACTATGCGGACATGCCAACCTTGACGGGGTTAATTGAACAACTTTGGGTCCGTGTTGGGCCAAGTTTTAACTATCTCTACCCTCGTTTTGAAGAGATATCCAGCATGCCACATAATTATGATATCTTGATTGAGGCATTAACTGAGAGAGACGAGATACGGAGTGTCGCAGCTATTCATAAAAATATTGTAGATGACTCTGATATTTTATTGCGCCAGTATAGAGGTTAATTAACCGCGGCTAACGGCTGTTTTTGAATATCACTAAATGGCCTTACTGAAATCTTTTACGCTAAGAAAGAGATCAAGGCCATTAATCTACGGTCATAATTTAAGTGGTGTGAAGCCACTTGAATTATTTAGCAGAGGAAACAGGTTATTCTTCAAACGCCTGTGCCAGATCCGCTTTGATATCTTCCACATCCTCAATACCGATAGATAATCGAATCAGTTGCGGCACAATTCCATTACTTAAACGCTGTTCTAGCGGAATTGAGGCATGTGTCATAGTGAAAGGTTGACTGACCAGGCTTTCAACACCGCCCAGACTTTCCGCCAGAGTAAACAGTTTTAACTTTGCAATCACCTCATTAGCACGTTGTTCATTCCCGCGTACTACGATAGAAATCATACCTCCAGGCTGACTCATTTGTTGGCGGGCCAGAGCATATTGTGGATGAGACACCAGCCAGGGAAAATAGACTTTCTCTACCGCTGGATGAGATTCCAGCCACTCAGCTAATTGCTGTGCGTTACCACTATGGCGTTCCATCCGCAGGGCGAGGGTGCGAATACCGCGTAAAGTCAGGAAGCTGCTAAAAGGATCGGCGACTGCACCGATGGCATTTTGTAGATAACCTAACCGCTGAGCCAGTTCGTCATTTTCACCGGTGACAGCAAGGCCTGATATCACATCAGAGTGCCCATTAAGATATTTGGTTGCCGAGTGCACCACAATATCAAAACCGAACTCTAATGGACGCTGCAGAGCAGGGGAGGCGAAAGTATTGTCGGCCACACTGATGATATTATGGCGACGTGCAATCTTCGCAATAGCAGCAAGGTCAGCCAGTTTTAGCAGTGGATTGGTCGGCGTTTCTACCCAAATCATACGCGTCTCAGGGCGTATTGCGGCCTCTAAGGCGGCAGTATCGTCAGGTTTAACCCAGCTGACTTCAATCCCGGCGCTGCGTTTACGGACATTTTCCAGCAAGCGCCATGTACCACCATAAACATCATCGATGGCGACGATATGGCTTCCACTATCGATAAGCTCCAGTACAGTCGAAATGGCAGCCAGGCCGGAGGCAAAGGCAAAACCCCGCTTCCCACTTTCTAATTCAGCAATGGCATTTTCAAGTACCTGACGTGTTGGATTGCCGCTACGTGAATATTCAAACCCAGTATGCTGACCCGGTGCGGGTTGTTCAAACGTTGAGGTCGCATAAATCGGAGGCATAACTGCGCCATGGGCATCACTAAAACTACCGCTATGGACGCTGGATGTTGCAAACTTACTCATAGAATTTCCTTACTGTTAACCGAGATTTTGTTGGTTTAACCATGGATCGTTATACATTTTGGATAAGTATTTATTTCCACTGTCACAAGCTAAAGTGACCACGCGTTTGGGTTTTGTTTGTACCTGACAGTAACGGAGTGCAGCGGCGAGCAGGGTGCCGGTAGAAGAGCCGGCGAGCACCCCTTCAAGAGTGAGTAAGGCTCGTGCACTGGCAAAGGACTCTTTATCACTGATGCGATATGCGTGATTAACCCCGTCAATATTAGCCAGAGAAGGAATAAAATCTTCACCAATACCCTCAACTAACCAACTCCCGGGTGTACCCGTTTTTCCATATTCGATATGGTCAGCGAGAATGGACCCTTCAGGATCCGCGAGAATAAATTCTGTCTGTGGTGAATGTTTGCGAAAAAACGCTTGTAACCCACCTAAGGTTCCGCCAGAACCGACACCGACCACGATAGCGTCGATATACCCGTCCGTTTGCTGCCATAGTTCAACGGCTGTACTCTGAGTGTGCGCTAGCGGGTTAGCGGGATTAGAAAACTGGTCGATATAAAAGCTATTCGGGATCTCAGCGACCAGTCGCAAGGCATAATCCTGATAATATTCCGGGTGCCCTTTCATAACATCCGAGCGTGTTAAGCGAATATCTACGCCAAGTGCACGTAAATGGGCTATCTTCTCCTGACTCATTTTATCGGGAACCACCAGGATAAGAGGGTAGCCTTTTTGTGTTGCTATCAATGCCAGCCCGAGTCCAGTGTTACCTGCGGTGGCTTCAATAATTGTCATGCCTGGCCTGAGTACACCACTGAGTTCAGCTTGCTCTATCATTGACAGAGCAACCCGGTCTTTAATAGACCCCCCTGGATTTTGATTTTCCAGTTTTAACAGTAATTCACAGACGCCAGTATCAAGATTATTCAGGCGTAGTAGCGGCGTATTTCCTATAAGATCCAGAATGGAGTTGGCAATCATGGTTTTCTCACAACATGAAAAATGTTCATGTGCAAATAATAGAGCGTGAAATTCGTCAGCTAAAAGAACATAAACCAGCGCCATATAACCTGAAGTTATAAGATCTGTTTTTTTAGACGTTAAGAAGCCAGGCCGTTTAGAAGTCTGGATCGAGAGATGTCTGAGAAAGGTACTTTTAGGATGATTTTGTCTATTTTTAGCTCATAACCGTGAGTTTGTTATGCAGAGAGAGGGATTTTAATTGCGTAATAATACTAAGCGGTAAATCATCAAGCGGCCGTTTTATCGCTGTGATACCTGAGTCAGCTATCGTCCGCAAGCTGACAGACTGATAAGACCTACCGCTGCTACTTTTAATACAGGATGGCCTATGGCTAATGACATAACATTTTTTCGTCGTTTTCAGGATGACATTATCGGTGGACGCAAAACGATAACTTTGCGTGATACCAGTGAATCTCACTTTGTTGCAGGTCAGCATTTACGTACGGGATGTTACGAAGATGACCTCTATTTCTGTACTATTGAAGTGATTAGCGTTACTGCGGTGAAATTGAGAGAGTTAAATGAGAACCATGCCCGACAAGAAAATATGACCTTGATACAGTTAAAACAGGTGATCGGTGAAATATACCCAGGTGAAGAGTCACTCTGGGAAATTGCCTTTAAAGTCGTCAGTGTGGCTTAACCGTTTTCCTGCCGCTGCAACAAAAAAGGAAGAGATGACTCTTCCTTATCGGACAACGAGTACCGCTGTTAAGCAGTTTGTCGATCGGCGTTTTTTAGTATTTGGTACAGTTCATCTTTCAAACGCAATTTTTCTTTTTTGAGCAGGGCGACTTTAAGGCCATATCCTGTTCCTTTCGGACCTTCTTTGCGCATTATTTCATCGTCAAGACGATGGTGTTTATCAAACAGACTGAGAAAACGCGGGTTGACGTCTTTCAGATGAGTAATCAATTCACGGTACTCAGGAAACATAGGGCCTCCTTGGTGAGTTTATTGAAAGAGGATATCAGCCTGTCACAGACTGACCCTAAAAAGTTTACCTGCTGCAGCGTAAAATGGGGAAAAAACCGTCATTTAATTTGTCACAGAGGGTAACAAAATGTTCATCCAGCCAGGAACAGTGAAATTATTCTGGCTGACGAACCCGTACAGTTCTAAGTTCAGGGGCGTTTTTTCTGATAGCGCTTATCGGTTCCTGCAAGCTGCTCCACTGCTTCCCAGCCACGACGCAGATAGAATGCGGCGGCACGACTCTGGCTGTCAGTCTCAAGCCATACGCGTGAGTGTTGCTTAAACAGCGCGGTTTCGGCACTATCCATCAGTTGCCTGCCCAGACCCAGACCTTCATATTCAGGAAGGACAAACAGAGCAAAGAGGGACCCTTCTTCCAGATCAACGATGGTAAAACCTGCCGTTATTCCATCAACATCAGCCACCCAGATACAGCCAGACAGCTCCAGCATCTCCTGAATAGCATCAGGCGTTATCCCCATTTCGGTGAGTTGTTCTAGTGACAGAGTGTTTTCTTTTACCTCAGTACGGATAGCAAAAATAGCTGCGATATCGGTGACTCGAGCTGGACGGATTACAATATTCACGGTCAGAATTCTCAGGTTTAACATAGTCGTCGAAAATTATAACAGTTTGATCATTAAAGTACGCCCCGTTAACAGGGGCGTACTTTAAGTCCCTGCATCAGGTCTCCGGATTATCCTGTGCCAGTTGATTTACCCGTTTACGTACACCAAACCAGCCAATCACCAGTAACACTGCAATCACGGGGATGGAGGCAATGGTAAAGGTGCCATTCGGATAGTCCAGAGCCATCAGCACCAGGACACTGAGTAAAAACAGCAGCGTCAGCCAGGAAGTGAAGGGCGCTCCAGGCATTTTAAAACTTACCTCATCAGCTTTACCTTGGGCGATAGCTTTACGCAGACGCATCTGGCAGATAACGATAAAGGCCCAGGAGGTGATAATGCCTAATGAAGCGACGTTTAACACTAGCTCAAACACTTGGGAAGGAACCAGGTAATTGAGGAATACACCGAGCAGGTAGACTGAGCTGGTTGCCAGGATACCGGCATAAGGCACCTGGCTCTTACTCATTTTCGACATAAATTGTGGCGCGGATCCCCCCATCGACATGGAACGTAATATCCTGCCCGTGGCATAAAGACCTGAGTTGAGGCTGGATAGCGCGGCAGTTAAGACCACGATATTCATGATATCCCCCATATAAGGGACACCAAGCTTGCTAAAGAAGGTGACAAAGGGACTTTGGTTCGCCTGGTAAGCATTCCAGGGTAGCAGTAACACCAGTAACAGGACTGACCCAACATAAAACAAACCAATTCGCCAGATAACGCTGTTAATGGCCTTCGGTACCATCGTTTTAGGATCTTTACACTCCCCGGCAGCGGTACCAACCAGTTCTATTGAAGCAAAGGCAAAAACAACGCCTTGCACCAGAATTAATGCGGGTAATAAACCGTGAGGAAACATACCACCATTATCGGTAATCAGATGGAAACCGGTACTGTGGCCATCTAACGGTTTTCCGCTACCGAGAACGAGAGTTCCTACCACTAAAAAGCTGACGATCGCCAGTACCTTGACCAAGGCAAACCAAAATTCCATTTCTGCGAACCACTTCACACCAATCATATTCATGGTAGCGACAATGGCCAGTGCAGCAAGAGCAAACACCCACTGGGGAATATCACCGAAGCTATTCCAGTACTGCATATAGAGGGCAACAGCAGTGATATCGACAATCCCGGTCATTGCCCAATTGATAAAATACATCCAGCCACAGACATAGGCGGCCTTTTCGCCGATAAATTCACGCGTATAGGAAACGAAGCTGCCGCTGGAAGGACGATGCAGAACCAGTTCACCTAATGCACGTAAAATAAAGAACGAGAATAATCCACACACTAAATACACCAGCGCTAAAGCAGGGCCTGCTGCTTGTAGCCTGGCTCCGGCGCCAAGAAATAGTCCGGTACCGATTGCGCCACCGATTGCTATCATTTGCACTTGACGATTGCCGATAGCTTTGTGATAACCGGCATCCTGTGCATTAAGCCAGTGGCGTTTTGCGGCTCGCTTCTCTGCTTCTGTTTTTGAACTCATGAGACTCCCGTCTACCTGATAACATAGAAAATAGGCTTCTTCTCAATACGTTTTGTCTTATCGCAGCGTCTGTAAAAAGAAGGCGAAGGATACTAGCTGGAAATTGGGGTAGAAGTAAAACCAGAAATCTGTCATTTCTACCGAATGAAGCGCGGTAAAAAAGAAAAATATGGCAGTTTGGTCTGCGAAAGCGGATCTAAATCGCAACGTAATCCCCGTTATTCATTCCTATTCACGCTAGATTTTATGGCCAGTTTAAGATGATTTACTTTCAAAAAGCGTTCTGCCGGCGTGAGTAATATCCATAATCTGCTGGCGTAGCCATTGGTGTGCGGGGTCTGTGTCACGGCGAAGATGCCAAAGTTGTTGGAACGAAAAGGGCTTAATGACTAACGGTGGCTCAAAGATACGCAGTGCCTCGTGGAGAGGAACTACGTTACGGCTGGCAACGGTAAGAATTAAATCGCTGCCTGGAATTAAATCATTCGCAATACGCCAGTGTGGAAGTGTTATTTGTCTTTTTCTTTCAAGCCCCAGAACGTGTAGAGCTGACTCAATTTCCAGTTCGTTGACTGAAGGGTGTGTGACAACCACATGCGGCCTGTCAAGCCACTCAGATAAACTGAGAAATCCACTGGCAGGTAAGGTGCTGACGTCAGCTACGCTGACAAACCGTTCCTCAAACAGTGTCTGATAACGCAATGTCTTACTATCAAGTCCAGGAAAAACGCCCAGCGCAATATCAACGTCCCCTTCATTGACCTGCGTTACCATGATTTCACGGCTTGCCTGACTCACCAGCAGCGAGATACCCGGTGCCTGAGTGCGTAAACGTCTGACGAGTTCGGGTAGCACCAGCCAGGCACCATAGTCAGACATCGACAGCTGAAAAGTACGCTGTGTTTCAGCAGGAACAAAAATCGGTGCCTCCAGCAGATTTTCCAGGCCTTCAAGTGCGTCAGTGAGCGGCTGGAGCAGACTGCGAGCCTTGATACTCAGGTCAAGATGTTTACCCCGACGAATCAGTAACGGATCGTCAAAAATAGTCCGTAAATGTGCCAGCGCATGGCTCACGGCAGGCTGACTCTTATGTAAGCGTATTGCCGCTCGGGAGATATGTTTTTCCAGCAATAAGGCATGGAGGGTGACTAACAAATTGGTATCGATACGGCGAAGGTTATTCATATCGTGAATAGTTACCAGGGTTAAATACGAATTGGTATCGTAATTATATATAACTGAAGATAGCCATTCGACCAATCATTTACTGAGGTTTCTATGTTTTCAACCACTGGACTCTATACTTTATCACTTATCGGATTTGCCTTGATTGCCGGTGCATTAGTGCCGTTTCAGGCAGGAACCAACGCTATTCTGGGACGCACTCTGGGCCATCCGCTTTGGGCAACAGTCGCTTCGTTATTCGTCAGTCTGATCTGTGTTTTACCGTTGATTCTGGCTTTACGTTTGCAACTGCCCAAACTAGCTGATGCCTTCCAGGCACCTCTCTGGATATGGTTTGGTGGCCTTGCAGGCGTTATTTTTATCACCGCTGCTCTGATGCTGGTACCTCGCCTGGGCGGCACTGGATTTATCGCCTGTGTTATTGCCGGACAAATGGTGACAGCCTTGATTATTGATCATTTCGGTCTGATGGGGCTGGCAGAAAAGTCTGCCAGTCTGGGGAGAATAAGTGGCGTTCTGGTAATATTTGCTGGAGTAATGATTATTCAACGTTTTACGCCATCGGCATAATATTTTTACGGCACTGAGCATTTTTTAACATTTAACAGCGGGGATTTAGCGATACAGTTCGGGAATAATGAATGAGAAAGGAAGGTCGCTATGTCATTTTGTCTGGAAAGCTATTTTAAACGAATCCACTATCATGGGCCCCGTTCCGCAACCCTGGAAACGTTGCAACAGTTACATCACGCACATACTTATGCCATTGCCTTTGAAAATTTGGACGTTCTGTTAGGGCGAACCATTAAGACAGATGATGACAGCATTTTTACTAAGCTGGTCTCAGCGGGCCGTGGTGGCTGGTGCTTTGAGCAGAACGGTTTATTCCGTCGGGTTCTCCAGGAACTTGGATTTACGGTGACTAACCTGTCGGGGCGTGTGCTGCTGGCGAACCCAGAACAATTGCCTGCCCGTACACACCGTATCACGCTGGTGACCCTCGGCGATGAAGCGTGGCTGGCAGATGTCGGTTTTGGGGGTAAAACATTACCGAGTCCGATTCGTTTACGTGCAGGTGAAGTGCTGGATACGGCTTACGGACGCTATAGTCTGGAGCAAGAAGAAGGGCGCTGGTTATTGAAATACCAGGACAGTGAAAAGACACTGAGCATGTATTGCTTTAACCTCGAGCCTCAATATGACTCAGATTATGAGATGGGCAATCATTATGTTTCGACCTGGCCCGCCTCCCATTTTCGCCATTGCCTAACCCTCAGTTTGTATCATCCTGAAGGGGGACGAAGCACCCTCTATAGTGCAGCGGAAAAAATGGCGGTATTCAGCCATCCGGAAGAACTGTATCGCAACGTGCAAGATACGTTTAATTTGCGTTTTGATGATCCCGAACAGGGTATCTCGCTTGATGAGTTTACTTCGCTGCTGGAACGCCTGAGCCAGACTGGCGAGAGATAACAGAAAAGTCGATTTCCTGTTGTCGTGTCCCTCGTAAAGCCAGCAGTTTGCAACCGGGAGTATAAATAAGCGCTTTTGAGCGTACACCTCTAATGAATAAATATAATTAATTAGAGGTGTATTTCATTAGCTGACAATAAAATCCATTATAAAGTCTTTTATTTCACCCTCGGTTGCGTGCTGAGTGAAAAAAGAGTGAAAATCTTTCCCCGCGACAGCATGCCTAACAAGGTCTTTATCCAGACAACCTAGAGCGTCAATAAATTTTTTTCCTGTCTTAAGTTTAATATCTCTTAACATAGCAGCATTGGTATTTTGGCTCTCCTTATTTTCTTTGGGATAACCCTGGCCACGTTCACCATCGAATGCCTTTTCAAAAATAGTCGTGAGGTTAAGTTCAGCACCCCAGCCAAATCCTTTAGCAAAAGGTAAAGAGAGGGCGTTTCCATTGTTAATCTGAGAAAATAAATAGGCATCGGTGGGTTCGATACAATAACCGCAGATAACCCCAGGATAGGCATTTAAGGACATCAGCGCACCTTGCCCAGTTCCACATCCAGTAATTACAAAGTCAACTGCTTTGGTATTAAGTAACAGGCTTGCCATAATGCCAAGATGAATATAAGTTAAACGATGATCGTCCGATCCTTTCATGCCTAAATTATAAACGTCATGTCCATTCTCCTCCGTTGCATTTTTCAGAGATTGATAAATAATAGGATTTTTATCAGCTTGACTCCACTCATTCATTAAGGATATTTTCATATAAAACTCCAGGAGGCTAATAACAGGGTTATCTTAATTATATGAATAGTCAGATATTTTTTGATAGGGCTACTGTCTAAAATTATTAGCCTTGCCGGTAGAACCTGAAATACGTATGTAATCCTGGATCGTTTTTTTAGCTGTATTCTCCATTTCCATCATCATGGCCATAAAATCAATATCCGGTGTTTCTTGTAGCATTGTTTTTAATCCTTCCTTGCAGCTAACAAAAGTATCCGTGCAGACATTTATTTTATTAATACCACAGGCGACTGCCTGACGAATATTTTCTGAACCAGAGTCAGATCCACCGTGTAAAACCAAAGGTTTGTTTGTTGCCTGTTTAATCTCTTTTATCCGATCGAAGTCTATCTTCGGTTCGCGGTTGGCAGGATACTTGCCATGGGCCGTTCCTACGGCAATAGCCAAGGCATCGACATCTGTTTCTTTAAAAAATAACACGGCATCTTCTACCCGAGTGTAAAGATCAAATTTCTCATCGTCTGAATCAGCTGCTTGACCTATAAAACCGATCTCCCCCTCAACGGTCACATTTTGTGAATGACATAATTTGACGACCTCTCTGGTTCGCTGAATATTCTCTTCAAGAGAATATGCAGATGCATCAATCATAATTGAGGAAAATTGATGACGGAAAGCATGAGTAATACGTTCATAATCCTTGCCATGATCTAAATTCAGTGCCACGGGAATTGTTGCCCGTCCGGCTAATGTACGAACAATCTTTGATATGATTTGGCAGTCACCGTGTTTTGTCATTTGCCCCTGGCCGATATTAATTATAATCGGCGCATTTTCTTCCTGAGCTGCGCGGATCGCACCGCGAACAAGTTCAAGATTGATTACACTGGCTGAAATCACACCATAATAATTTTTATTGGCATCATCAAGTATTTCTTTCATTGTAACGTACATATTGTATTCCTCATTTAAATATAAGTAGGCCTATCCCATACACATCGAATATGTTTTATGTCTTCGGAATGTCGTCATTCTCAGATAACGGTTGAATAGATTATCTATGTTTATCGTATATCTGCATGTATCGCTAAGAACAGCGGTGATTAAATTTATTGGCAATATAGAAAGAGCAGATATATATCGCTGTATTTATTGAGCGTTATATATTCATTAATAAAGTTATTTCTTAATGACAATATCGAAATCCTCTATTTCTGGTTCAATGGGTTCACCCTGTTCCATATCATCCTCAATAATAGGTTTAAGTAGCGTTAAAATTCCGGCGGTTATCAGACTACCGATAATTAAAGCCGCAACAAATCCCCATGGATTTCCCATAATAGGTATCACAAAAACACCGCCATGAGGGACTGTACTGGTTACGTTCCATAACATAGTCAATCCAGATGCTGTAGCTGAACCAATCATACAGGCAGGAATAACGCGAAGAGGGTCGCTGGCGGCAAAAGGGAGTACCGCTTCAGTAATAAAGCATAAACCAAGAGGAAAGGCTGCTTTACCCGTTTCAATCTCGGCTTGGGTATAGCGTTTTCTTCTGGAAAAGAAAACTGAGATTGCTACGCCAATCGGTGGAACCATCCCTCCAACAATTTTAGACGCTTCCGGGCCATAGATACCTTGAGCAAGCATTGCATTAGCAAACAACGATGCAGATTTGTTTACCGGACCGCCAAGATCGAAGCCCATCATTCCGCCTATCACTGCCCCAAGTACCATACGAGATCCGCCCATAAGGCTACTCATCCATTCGATAACCGCCGCTTGAACAATGGCTACCGGTTGTCCAATGAATAGATAGAACGCCATACCGACAATCAGGGTGGAGAGTAAGGGAATAACAATAATGGGCATCAGCCCTTGCATACTTGATGGGAGTTTTAGATATTTTCTGATGACCAGAATAAGGTAACCTACCATAAATGCAGCAAGCATCCCTCCTAAGAATCCAGCCTTTATCTCCATTGCGACAAAGCCAAGAATAAGCCCAGGCGTAAATCCAGGTCGGTCGGCAATCGAGGAGGCTATTCCGGCGGTAAGAATAGGGACGACCAAACTCATACCAATAACACCCAGTTGATTGATGAACCAAGGTATTGTTTGAGGATCATTTGAAACGAACGCACCGCCGAATACTTTAGCTATAGCCATACATAAACCTGCAACAACAACGACAGGTATCATGTATGAAACGCCTGTTAGCATGTGTTTTTTAAAACCGATTTTGTATGCCATGGTGTAGCCCTCTAACTAGAATTAATGGCTATTTATTTTTTCTTGTATCTTCTGAATAAGTAATTTTGGCGATTTAACTACGGTGGAAATCGGAACTTCAACAACGTGCTTATTTTTAAATCGCTCCATGCCATTAATGCCTATATCAGCAGCGATGATAACAATATCAGCATTAGCAATATCAGCACTAGTAAGCTGGTCTTCTACACCGATAGAACCTTGTGTTTCAACGTGGATACTGTGGCCCAGACCCTCGGCAGCAATAATAAGTTTTTCTTTGGCAATATAGGTATGGGCAATACCCGCAGTACATGCTGTTATTCCAACAATCTTCATAGGGATACCTTTTGGTTAAAAATGGAGATTAACTCTTCATGAGTTGTTGCATTGAGCAAATTTTCACAGATTTGTTCATTACCGAGCATACGGGCAATTCTGGACATTAATTTAATACAAAAATCATTTTTATCTTGCATGCTGACTGCAAATAAAATGATCGCTTTTACTTTATTACCATCTAAAGACTCCCATTCAATCGGTTCCTGGAGTAACCCAATAGCGATACAGGTTCTATTCACATGAAGAGATTTTCCATGAGGAATGGCGATATACCCTCCTATCCCTGTCATACCTTCACTTTCTCGGTTATATACATCCTGAATAAAAAGAGTTGCATCATTAACTGCACCATCCTGATACAAAAGGTTTACTAATGACTCTAATGCCTGTTTTTTATCGGTTGCAGGCATATTCACTTGAATCGCGTTTTTATTAATGACGTCTGCGATCATCATCACTTACCCTCTCTTGAAATAATTATTTATTAATGTTTCTTAAGAAAAATGGCACTCGTAAATGTAATAAAAAACTAATGATACTATTGTTTGAATTTCCACCATCATCCCGTGGAATTACTGTCCGAGTAATAGATGTCGGGATGTTATTAATATTGTTAACTAAATACACGACTTAACTCAATGATTGCGGCATCTTCATCAATGCCCTCAGCCCTGATTAATACCGTGTCATTCTTACAGGCCCCCATACTTAAAACGGACGTGAAGTTTTTAGCATTAAATTGTTCACCATTCTTTTCCAGCGTAATCACACTGTCATAAGATTTAGCTCTTCCGACAAAAAGTGCGGCGGGTCGGGCATGGATACCCTCATCATCTGTAATAATAATCTCAAGCTCTTTCATGAATATTCCTTAAGTTATTTATATTAACGAAAAAATCAAATAATGATTCTCTGGTATGACAACTACGTAACATTTTCATCAAATCATCATCTTCCAGTAAAGCGGCCAGAGCACTATAAAATTCAGCAATACTGCTATCAAATTTACCATTAGCTGCTTTTTTTAACCCTACCATAATAACAATATCTACATAGAAACCATCTGACCAAAGAATAGGCTTTGTTAATAGTGAAATTGAAATAAAGTTAGCCTTTACCCAGTCGGGATAACCATGAGTTAAGACTACTCCGGGGCCAATTTGCGTTGGTGCCGCTTTTTCTCGGTCAAAAACAGAAAGTAAATATTTGTCTTCGCACAGATTTGATTTCACAGCATGCTGAGAAATACACTCTAAAGCTTGATACTTGTCTTCGTAGTGAGAGATAAAGACCATATCAGGACGAATAAAGCGTTGAAATCCTTTTATTTCTTTGAGATTAATGAGTGATTGAAGCGACTTCATTTTCTGCATTTGTTTTACTGTCTCTTTTATAAGTGACAGATCGTAAGGCATAAGAGTATCGTTGACTTGGATCACTTGGTATTCATTCGATTCCAAGGGCGTGGTACAAATAACCAAATCCGAATTATTACTTTTTAAACGGTCTATTTCACGCAGAGATAAAACATCCACAATTTCAACTTGAGATATAGCTCTCTGAATTTTATGGGAAATAAAGTGTGATATTCCCATGCCATGGTTACAGACGATAGATATTTTTATTTTTTTAACAGCTGAGCTTTGTGCATTTCTTATACATAAGGTTATGAGACTCATATCGATTTCTGAAAGTGTAATCATATATCGTTGATTAAAAATCTCACAGCAAAGCTCCACTTCAAGAAACAAATCTAAGTAGGAAGATTTAACTTGGCGTACTAATGCCTGAGAAGCATAACTTTTATCAGACTTGATACGAAATCTATGCCTGTAAGTCATAGGTTTAAGGAGATAAAAAATACGTTGTAACAGAAATTTATCTTTTGATATCTCAGTACCAACCACATGGCTAAGAGAGAAGATAAAGTTCTTAATCAAACATGTCATCGTGTGTTCGGCGATATAGTCATAACCTATTTCAACGTTAGTGATTTTATTAAATTCGGCGCACAGTAAGCAGATAGTGAGATATTCAATCTCACTCTGGTTTATGGTTATCTGGGTAATGCTTTGTAGTTCTCCCACCAGAAAAGAAGACATAACACTTTCGTTAACATTGTATATCTCAGATAATAATGACTCAGATAAAAATTTATCAAGGGTGATGGTGTATTCATTACGATGAACAATAACTAATGCTGAAAAAAGCATCCAGATATAGGCGTCATATGTATATTTATTTTTTGATTTTTCCTCAAGGTTGTTGATGGCTGTCTGTAGAGCACCTAAAAAACAGATCTCTTTTTTAAAAATCATTGTTAATGCATAAACATCACTAACGTCTATATGGTGCTTTTGTGATGATGATATCCCTGTCTCATTATCTCTGTAGTTTTCTATTTTAAGCGAATCTTTTATTTCTATAAATAAATCCCAAAGTGCGCGTCTAAAATCAATTTCATCATAAGTGAGTTGATATAATGAATTTTCTCTAAATATAGTTATATTGCGTTTTTTCAGCCATTCTTCAGCTTCATCAAAATATTTTTTAAGTGAACGCTTGTCTAAATAGATACGATCAGCTAAATCTTGCAGCGAAAAACATGATTCCTGAAAAAAGAAAATTAATATGCTATGAGTACGGTTTTTCATTTTACTCATGGGTTCGGCGGCTATCTGATTTGCGGAGATTTTTTCATAGGCCGATCTTTCTATATCAAGATAAAAACCTTTGTTAGTTTTGGCGATTAATTTTCCAATCCGTTGGGAGTCGATTGAGTTTTTGATGCTATCGAGATCGCTTCTAATCGTTTTTTCAGAGAATGATACCTGCTGTGAAATAAATTTAACGGTCACGAAGTCTCTTACAGACCACAGCAGTTCGAAAATTTTTCGTTGTCTGACCGTTAATCGCATCACGTGGACCCCCTTATTATTAAAATTATTATTTGAATAATTAAATTTCGGCTTGTCGTGAATCATCTTGATAACGTTGATGCTATCAGCTGGTATTTCTATAGCAAGGCACATTTATAGCATAATCAATATTGTCACTGAGCATTTTTTCCATAATCAGCCGATCTGGCTCACATTTGCAATGGGTTATGGCAGGCTTTTTATTGAGATACTCATCACATTTATACCGATAGAAACGTTTTTATTTGAAGCTCATCAACTTTTTAAACTTATGTAACGCATCGGTAGAATTTATCATTTAATACTTTTCGACCGTAAATTTATCATGTTCTCTAACAAACTTACTGGTAACAATCGACTGAAAAAAAAGCGTTGAGAAATAGTGGGAAAACGATTCATCGATAAACAACCAAAATCATTTATTTTTTTTTATAAATTATTTTATAGTATTTAATGATGACAACATATGTGATTAATCCTGTCGAAAGAGGTAAACGTGAATAAATTTACTGATGATATGGTTAATGACAAGGATTAAGGGGGATAAGAGAGTGAGTTGCTGGTTTTTAATCAGGAAATGGATGCCATCCACTCTTGAGCCTGATGGCTTAAAGGTCGATCTCTTTTCGTAGATTGCGACTTCTCCCGATGCAGTCTCGCTGATAAGGAGGCTGATACACTCGGGGCTTGCCGCGCGAGCGCGGTACCCAGAGGCCATCATCAGTCATCCAATTACGCAGCGTTTCAACGGAGATCATGAGGTTCAAGACGTTTCTCGACGGCTAACGCAGGGCCAAAATCGTTGTATTTTTCGCGTAACAGCGTCAGAATTTTTAATCGTAAATCATCAAATACGCGGTTATTTGCAGGTATTCCACGTTTTCGAGGCGACAGTCCAGCAATGCCGTCAATCTGATAACGTCTGAGAAGATGTTGTACTTGGCGAATACTGAGGTTCAGAAGGCTAGCTGCAAGTAATTGCGTCAAGCGTTTATCACATAGTTGCTGTAAAACAGGGATCAGATCGAGTTCTTTCTTGCTCATGGTGGTCAACATAGTAGTGATACTCCTGGCTGCTTGTTAACTTTGCCAGGATACGACATTAGCGCTTTGCCTTATTGACGAGATAAAAAAGGTTTTATACTCGCCCATACTGCATCGAAATTTACGGTAAAAGCCGGATGAGGGGCATCAGGAATGATGGCCAGTCGTGCATTGGGCAACATTTTATAGGACGCTATTACTGTGTCCAGCGGCGCATTAATATCCTTTTCACCCGCTATAACTAGGACGGGAGCATGGATTTTTTCAAATAGCGATTTACCGACAGTAGTCTGATCGTATTCTTGATTAACTTGTTTAAACCATTCGTTAATTTTATCAGGCTGTGGGCGGATATTTGCCTGTTCTGCCCAGAATCGCGGTTCGAGATCAATAATCGATTTTAAAGGTTCATTACGATCGCTTCGTCCACCTTGCACAAAGCCTTTTTTCCATTCGCCCGCGCCAATTGCGACTAGCTTATTTATCTGTAATGGGTAATCAGCTGCAAACTGATATCCCGTATAAGCGCCATCACTAAAACCAATAACGTCAGTCTTTGAAATTCTTAAAGCAGAAAGTACCTCATGTAAATCTTTCGTTTTTTGCGTGTAACTTGGCGGCACCGTACCCACGTCCGATTTACCATGTCCACGAGTATTCACCATAATGACGAGATGGTCGCTCTTGAGTTTATCAGCAAACTGGCTCATTTCTGCCATGGAACCAACGACACCCCCGTGCAAAAGCACCACGGGTTTACCGGAACCATAGACCTCATAATATATTTTAGCATCACCAGACTGTACATAATGACCCGCTTTACTATTGTTGCCGTAAGGGGTTGGGCTTTGATAGCTATCAGGCTGTTGTCCGAACCAGTGCAAAGGTTGATTAGGCTGCATTTCGGCAGCCTGAACTGAAATTGAAGACATGTAAATTGCTATAAGAGTGATAAAAGTTTTATTCATTAAGATACTCCTTCCTGCTTAGACTGGGGCCATAAGCGTCTTTTCTGAAGCGGGACAGACTCAGATCGCAATATCATCATTGAGATTGACCTGGGATCTTGCGGCCATCTCTTTTCGCCATGCATCAATCTGTGGCGGCCAGTGAATTCCTTTAACGATGGATAACGAGCGCAGCAGCGGGAAAAGACGAATATCGCTGAGGGAGAAATGTCCGGTATCTCTCTCCTGCTGCGAGAGTAGCAACTCCAGTATCTCGAGTTTTGCATTTATCTCACTCACCATGGTTGCGGTTTGTTCCAGCAAATCAGGGAGGGGACCGAAGACGGTTTCTTTCTTGTTGACGAAATATTTTCTCGCAGCATCCTGACGGAACTCGTCAAAATCCGCGCGTGCCCAACGCGGGATCGCCAGTGGATAAATCAGTTTTGTCGCCTCTTCCATCCAGGCTTCGATAGCTGAATTCTCAGGCACTGTCACCACTGCCGAACCATAGGTCTCATCAATGTATTTGACGATGTCCAGGCTTTCACCCATCGCTTCATTGCTTTCAGTGACCAGTACCGGAAGCATCTTTTTGCCGATAAGGCGCGTTGGTGTTGCCTCATCATCGTTCGGCAGCGTAATAATTTCGCATGCAATATCTTTCAAGCCAATAATCATGCGTGAGCGCACGCAGAATGGGCAATGATCGTAAACATAAAGTTTCATAGCGGAGCCTTTCATTGTTTTCAATCTACAAAATTAACGAGTAAATCCATCAAAAGGCGTCATATACACGGCACCAAATGGATCTAAACGTTTACGAATTTCATCATCGGGTTCGCCGTAAACTGTCAGACCGGTGATGGTGACTAAAGAGAGAAAGGTTTCAGCGAAAGGTGCGAATGTGTAATCAACATGGCTCACCAGGTCTTGCTGACGATAACGCTCAACGATGTGCGCTGTTTTCTGATCGTCGCTGACGCTGTAAACATAACTCAACGTGCCGGGCTCTTTACTGGTGGCTTTTACTACGTGCGATACCCACTCTTTAAACGCAGAAAATTGTCCATCATTGACGGCCAGGTTAAACACGCAGGTAATTTCATTTTTCATCGTAATCTCCGGGACTCTGCGAGCAGGCGAAGGTGCAAAGAAGAAAGGGGGCATTCCCCGTAAGAGGATATGCCGTTATGCGCTGAGGCATAACGGCATATTTGATGGCGGCGCGCGACGGGTCAGCTCGACTTTTTCAGCGTCTCAGCAAAAATATCACCTGAGATTGCCCAGTTGTCGGTGGTTACGTCGTTGAAAATGACATAGACATACTGTGGGTCAACTTTGGCGTGGGTGGCGATAGCTTCAGTCACTGCTTTAGCGATAGCAGGTTTAGCATCATCACGACCATCGAACATCTGGATATTAACTACTGGCATGGCAGAACCCCTTCATGAGTGGATGAATTGTCAGGCAATCTGACGTTGAAGAAATCCTACGCTGATAGCAGAAGTGGATAAACAGGCTAAAAGAGGACAGAGTGTAGAACTGAAGTCTACAATTACTCGAATGCTTTCTGCACAGCTAACTCAATTAACTCATCAATAATAAAGCGAACGCCAGGCAGCAAATGCCGGGCGCGCGGCCATATCACATTGAGTTCGGTGGGGCCAGGATTACAGGTGCTAAGCAATGGCACAAGCTTTTCAGCTTGTATATAAGGCCTTAAAAGCGCTTCAGGGAACTGAATCAAGCCGGCTCCGGCAATACAGGCATCGATCATGGCATCGCCATCACTGATTTGATGAAAAGGTGTGGGTTTAAGTCTGATGTCCTTGCCGCTTTCATCACGGATTAGCCAGCTAAGCGGCGCTCCGCCGCGCCATGCCAGGACACAGCGGTGATGAGCCAAGTCTGCCAGCGTATCAGGTATGCCATAAGTCGCAAGATAGTCTGGAGATGCGCAGATAATCAGATGCTGATCGTTCAGCTTACGTGCGATGAGATCGGTGGTGTCTTTAACCGGACCAAAGCGGATGGCAAGGTCAAAGCCAATATCCAGCGGGTCAATGATGCGATCATTAAACGTGATGGTTAGCTTCAGATGCGGATAGCGTTTGGTCATGTCCATCAGCACCGGCATCATCACCGATCGGCCAAAAGCGGCTGGCAAGTCTATCCTCACTGTGCCAGTGGGTTCCGTCAGCTTTGAACGCAGCGCCATCTCTGCCATTTGCAGGGTTTCCAGCGCACTCTGGCAACTTGCCAGATACGCTTCTCCTTCAGTAGTCAGGCTGATTTTACGCGTGGTGCGATGAAACAGTGGGATGCCGAGGTTATGCTCAAGTCGCTGGATACTCTTGCCAACTGCCGATTTCGACACGCCTAACTGTTCAGCAGCTTCTGTGAAGCTACTTGCGTTAGCCGCCGTCACAAAGTGGACGATGCTGCTGAAAGATTCTGTCGAAATCACGGTTGGCATCGTGGGCACCTGGATAGAAATCAGAGGGTTACTTAGCGTAAAGTCAAAACGCTAAAAAGTACACCCGAATTGCTCTTAAGCCCCCGTCATGACTGCTTAAGAAGTCAGCTTGACGTAGGATATTTTCCGGGCCTCCCTATAAGTTCAACTGCTCGATCTTACACTCTGACTAACATCCCTGGCTCACCGGTCCGCCAGACGTTATCTACAGTGACACCACTTATAAGCCATTGTTCATCCGTTTTCTGCCGCTCAACATCGTAACGATTAGTCATCATATAATGCCGGGAGGGGGCTGATTCTGGCACATGCTGCGATTCTACTATCGCCTCCAATAGTTCCTTATCGCCTTGTAAAAGCGGGTATTCCAAACCTGCTTTTACAGCGGCCGGCCGAAAATCTGACAGCCAATCCCCTGTGAACGCAGACGCAATCAGTTCCCGGTTTTTCAGATCAATTCCCGCTGCATACCGCTATAAGGTCTCGATAACCGCGTACTGACTTTCAAGGTCTTTCGATATTGTTGGGAAGCCCTTTTCCAGGCGTTATATCATTGGACG
>Ga0308165_1002453_pt1 | contig 22127 bp, 20 predicted proteins | sample PhyWR2_FD_201032 | JGI IMG/M metagenome (GOLD analysis project Ga0308165, IMG submission 201032) | Phyllosphere microbial communities from UC Gill Tract Community Farm, Albany, California, United States - DLSLW.R2 | ecosystem: Host-associated > Plants > Phyllosphere > Unclassified | place: USA... | reverse complement strand
CAGCTGATGAATTCTTTACTGACACACCGCCATCGCGGGCAAGCCCGCTCCTACAGGGGATGTGATTATTCAGATATTTATCGGTTTTATTTCGAGTTCTTTTCGGCTTACTGATGGTTTTCGCTTCTAATGCCGATATTTATCGGCTATAAAGTCGCACATACCGAGGCGTGGATGAACCATGCCCAATCGTCGCGCACTTGCCCGGAGATGATCCATGAGCCGTATCGTTACCGTCGCCGCCACCCAGATGGCCTGTTCCTGGGATTTGGAAGCCAACCTGGAAACCGCCGAAAGACTGGTGCGCGAGGCTGCGGCCAAGGGCGCGCAGATCATCCTGATCCAGGAACTGTTCGAGGCACCGTACTTCTGCCAGAAGCCCAACCCGGATTACCTGCAACTGGCCACGACCGTTGAAGACAACGTCGCCATCAAGCATTTCCAGAAGGTCGCCAAAGAGCTGCAAGTGGTGCTGCCGATCAGTTTTTATGAGCTGGCGGGCCGCGCGCGTTTCAACAGCATCGCGATCATCGACGCCGACGGCACTAACCTCGGGATTTATCGGAAAAGCCATATCCCGGACGGCCCTGGCTATCACGAGAAGTACTACTTCAACCCGGGCGATACCGGTTTCAAGGTGTGGAACACCCGTTACGCGAAAATCGGCGTGGGCATCTGCTGGGATCAGTGGTTCCCGGAATGCGCGCGCAGCATGGCGTTGCAGGGCGCGGAAATTCTGCTCTACCCGACGGCCATCGGCAGTGAGCCGCACGACAAGACCATTTCGTCCCGTGATCATTGGCAGCGCGTACAACAGGGCCATGCCGGCGCCAACCTGATGCCGCTGATCGCCAGCAACCGCATCGGCAACGAAGAACAGGACGGTTACGACATTACCTTCTACGGTTCGTCGTTTATCGCCAACCAGTTCGGTGAGAAAGTCCAGGAACTCGACACAACCGAGGAAGGCGTGCTGGTCCACCGTTTCGACCTCGATGAGCTCGAGCACATCCGCAGCGCCTGGGGTTCCTTCCGCGACCGCCGTCCGAACCTGTATGGTGCTATCAAAACCCTCGACGGTTCTCTGGAGTCCTGATCGTCATGACCACACTAAACAGCACCCCCCGCGCCGACGGTTTCTACATGCCGGCCGAATGGGCCCCACAAACCCAGACCTGGATGATCTGGCCCGAGCGTCCGGACAACTGGCGCCTGGGTGGCAAGCCGGCGCAAGCCGCTCACGTCGCGGTGGCCAAGGCCATTGCCCGGTTCGAACCGGTGACCGTCGCCGTATCCGCCGGCCAGTACGAAAATGCCCGTGCGCGCCTGGACGTGCCGAATATTCGCGTCGTGGAAATGTCCAGCGACGATGCCTGGGTGCGCGACACCGGTCCGACGTTCGTCATCAACAACAGTGGCGAAGTTCGGGGCGTGAACTGGGACTTCAATGCCTGGGGTGGTTTTGACGGTGGCCTGTATTCGCCGTGGAACCGCGACTCGCAGGTCGGCGGCAAGATCCTCGAAATCGAGCGCAGCCCGCGTTACCGCACCGAAGGCTTCGTGCTGGAGGGGGGCTCGATTCACGTAGACGGCGAGGGCACCCTGATCACGACTGAAGAATGCCTGCTCAACCGCAATCGCAACCCTCACCTGGGCCGTGAAGAGATCGAAGCGGTGCTCAGCGCGCAGCTGTCCGTGGACAAAATCATCTGGCTGCCGGACGGTTTGTTCAACGACGAAACCGACGGCCATGTGGATAACTTTTGTTGCTATGTGCGTCCGGGCGAAGTCTTGCTGGCCTGGACCGACGACCCGCAGGATCCGAACTACCCTCGCTGCCAGGCCGCGATGAAAGTGCTGCAAGGCAGCACCGATGCACAGGGGCGCCCGTTTACGGTGCACAAGATGCCGATTCCGGGGCCGCTGTACGCCACCGAAGAGGAATGTGCCGGTGTCGATCCGGTGGACGGCACCCAGGAACGCAATCCGTCGGTTCGCCTGGCCGGTTCCTACGTGAATTTCCTGATCGTCAACGGCGGCATTATCGCGCCGAGCTTCGATGACCCGCTGGATGGGCCGGCCAAGGAGATTCTGCAAAACCTGTTTCCGCAGCACGAAGTGGTCATGGTCCCGGGCCGTGAACTGTTACTGGGGGGCGGAAATATCCATTGCCTTACTCAACAACAACCGGCGCCGCACAAAGAGTGAGTGCAGGCGTAACAGCCTGAGATCCTTACAAAATCGGTCGGATAAAGGTTTATCTCTGACCTTCGGCCAGAAGCCCGCAGCCCGCAAGGACTGCGGGCTTTTTTGTATCCGTCCGCTGACCGTCGCGACACCTTGGCACAGCTCTTGTATCTGTCATGAAGTGAAACGGGGAGGGGGAGAGCTTCGATGTTCTGTCATAAACCTTGGATAAGTTAGCCGCTCACGAACCGGGAGAGAGCGCGGACATGAACGCTGAAATGAACTTGATGAGCAAGCGGGCACCGCACCCCCTGGCAGTAAACAGCGAATCGCTCCAGGTCCTGGCGCACTGGTTGAAGTCCAATGGAACGCGTCAGATCAGGGAACCTGATCCGCGCCGGACAATGATCGAGCGTTACCCCGCTGGTTTATTCAGCGAGGCGGAACTGGATGCGTTGTGGGATGTGATAGAAGGATAAGAAGAATAAACAACGGATTGATCAAGACGCTGCCAGGATGGCGGCGTTTTTTATGCTTGCGCGTGTGAGCCCTTCATTTCGTCGGCGCTTATAGCTTTTGCGCCTATCTTCAGACGATTCATGAAATTGACACAGACTTCCGGGCCCGACTAGGATGCCCTCCAACGCCTGTGGCCAACCGCCATGACTCAAAATAATAAAAAGGCCCGCCGCGATGTTTCGTGGGCGGGCCTTTTTGTTTCGAGGTGAAAAAAGAGTGCATCAGCGCCGTTTCAGCCGTTCGACACAGCGCGTATCCACCCGTAAACAGGAAAAAAACAAAATGTTAAATAAGCGAATCAGTCTGGTCGCTCTGGGGATGTTGAGCGCTACTTCGGCTATGGCCAACGACCAAGCCGAGTCCAAGGGTTTTGTTGAAGACAGCAGCCTTAAAGTGCTGCTGCGCAATGCCTACATCAATCGTGACTACAAAGATGGTCGCCCGGATAAAGCCGAGTGGGGTCAAGGTGCAATCGGTACATTCTCCTCCGGTTTCACCCAAGGCACCGTAGGTGTGGGTGTGGACGCGTTCGGTTTGTACGCGCTGCGTCTGGATGGCGGCAAGGGCCGCACTGGCGCACAAGGCATCGACTTCTTCAAGAAGGGCGACAGCGGCAACGCGGCTGATGACCTGTCCAAGGGCGGCGCCGCGGTCAAGTTCCGTCTTTCCAGCACCGTGTTGACCTACGGCGACCAAATGCCGGCACTGCCCGTGTTGAGCTACGACAACGTGCGTCTGCTGCCAGAAAGCTACACCGGTACTTTGATCACCTCGAAAGAGATCAAGGGCCTGGAGCTGAACGCCGGTCGCTTCACTGCTGAATCGCGCAAAAGTGCCGAAGGTCGCGACAGCGGTGGCCTGAAGTCGATCAACGTATTGGGCGGTAGCTACCAGTTCACCGAACAGTTCAAGGCTGCGCTGTATGCGTCCGACGTTGAAGACGTGCTGAAGAAGCAATACGTCAACGCCAACTACGTGTTCCCGATCGACAAGGATCAGTCCCTGACCCTGGACTTCAACGGCTACCGGACCAAGCTGGACAATTCCTACGTCCGCGAAAACGGCGTAACCGGCGACGACAACAAAATCTGGAGCCTGGCGGCTACCTTCGCTACCGGCCCGCACTCGTTCACCATCGCGCACCAGCGCAGCACCGGTGACAGCAACCTGGGCTACGCCTACGGCGGCTACCAGAAGGATCAAGGTCGTGTGGGCGATGGCGGCAACACCATCTACCTGGCTAACTCCTACTGGTCCGACTTCAACGCCGAAGACGAACGCAGCTGGCAACTGGGCTACGGCCTGGACTTCAGTGCATTCGGCATTCCCGGCCTGAGCTACAACGTGGCCTACGTACGCGGTGACAACATCACCACGTCCACCAGCGAAGGCGGCACCGAGCGCGAGATCTTCAACCAGTTCAAGTACGTCGTACAAAGCGGCCCGGCCAAAGACCTGAGCGTGAAACTGCGTAGCTCGGTTCTGCGTGTGTCGCAGAAATCCAGCGAATACAACGTCAGCGGTAACGAACTGCGTGTGTTCGTGGACTACCCGATCAACATCTTCTGATGATTGCTCGGTGATAGAAGAAAGCCCCGACTGGTTCGGGGCTTTTTTTCGTCTCGGGAGGGGCACATTTCGCGAAAAAATTGGTTGAGCACCCTACTTACCGAGTCTGCCACAGCACCTGTGGGAGGGGGCTTGCCCGCGATGGAGGTCAACGGTGACGCGGGTCGTCTGAATGCCTGCGTTGTATGGACGTTTTTTCGCGAGCAGGCTCGCTCCTACAGAGATATACGCGCTTTTACTCGCCCCGATTATGCATCGGCGCCTCCAGCACCTTCACCACATCATCAATGATCGCCTTACTCATATCCTGCAAAAAATGCGACGCCCAGGCATGGCGGTCGCTGTCGCGAACCATGGCGGCGTCAGCTGCGAGCAGCTTGGAAATGTGCAGCAGATCCGAGGCGTGGGAGAGCGCGCTGATGATGGGAACATCCCGACAGACGCGGAACAGTGGCTCGTTGTCGTGGTAGCAGAAGGGGGTGTAGCCGATGGTTTTCAGATCGATGGGGCAGGTCATTGGGCACCTCCGGTTTTTGGGAGGCGGGCAAAGCTTGAGCAGGTATTGGCTGAGAGCATGAACAGATTGCGGGCATGCATGAGAAGAACTCCAAGTGGTTCCTGTATCGAAATTCGAGTTCTCAGGCCCGGTCGCTGATTTGGCAGCGACGCTTTGAAATTAGCGCGAGGGAGTGATGTGCGCAATCGTGGACAGGGCTATCCCGCAAGAAGAGTGGTTCGGATTGTTACGCCGATTGAACCCGAGAAATGACGATCCCAGGTAAGCCTCTTGTATCGTTGATCGACAGAGTGAACGTGCTGCGAAAGCCCAGTTTATCCAGCATGTCCATCATTGCATCGATCGTGAATTTCTCGATCTTGCCGGTGGCCAGTTCTGAAACGCGAGATTGCGCAATGCCCAACCGTGTCGCCGCTTCGCTCTGCTTGAGGTTGAGCGTTTTGAGGCAGTCAGTGATGAACATCGACAGCTCCATTTTCAAAGCCATCTTGCTGGCGACCTCATCATCATGGGTGACATGGAACGGACTTTCGAAGAATTGAATGGCCATGATTTATCCTTGAGCGTTTATCTAAAATTTAAGATAAGTCAAAGGCGAGCCGATTGACCATCTTTTCTCTACGCATTTTTTCTTGCTGGAGATAACCGATTACACCACGTAACTAATGATGTTCCCGCCCCCACCTTTATCCCCATCCCCCACACGCCTACATTTAGCTCCAACACCTACCCATCATCCCGATGAGCAGGTCACTGGAGATCTTCTTCATGCCATTTGTAAGCGTACGCATCACCCGCGACGGCGTTACCTCTGAGCAGAAAGCTCAGGTGATCGCCGAAATCACAGAGACGTTGCAGCGCGTGCTCAAGAAGGACCCGCACCTGACCCACATCGTGATCGAAGAAGTCGACACCGATAACTGGGGCTACGCCGGGATTACCACCACTCAGTATCGAAAACAGCTGGCGGAAGAGGGGGGCAAGTCGTGACGGCGCAGGTTTCCATCGACTTCATCTCCGACGTGGTGTGCCCATGGTGCGCATTGGGCGCGACGGCACTGGAGCAAGCGATTGCCAATGTGGCCGATGAAATTTCGGTTGAGCTGACCTACAAGCCATTCGAGCTGAACCCGAACATGCCCGCCGAAGGCGAAAAAGCCGTCGAGCACTTGATGCGCAAATACGGACGCACCGCGCAAGACGTGGCAGCTGGCAAGGCCATGCAAATCGCTCGCGGTGAAGCCCTCGGCTTCAAGTTCGATCTGGAGAAACGCAGCCATTTCTACAACACCTTCGATGCCCATCGTTTGTTGTTCTGGGCGTTGCAGCAAGGAAGGCAGGTGGCACTGAAGAAGATCCTGCTGCGCGCTTACTTCAGCGACGGCCAGAACCCGAGTGACCGCCAGACGCTGGTTAGCCTGGCTGCCGAAGCCGGTCTGGATGCAGCCGCGGCGCAAGAGGTGTTGGCCAGCGGGGCGTACGCCCAGGAAGTGCGTGAACTGGAAGGGTTTTACCAGCAACGCGGCATCAACTCGGTCCCGGCCATGGTCCTCAACGGTCGTCACCTGGTGTCGGGTTCGCAATCGGTCGAGTACTACGAACAGGTGTTGAGACAAATGGCCGAGGCCCCCGCCGAAGCCTGATTACCTTCTAAATCATTTCTTTATTTGCAGAGGTTCATCATGAGCAATTCGAAAAAAGTCATCGTTATCACTGGCGCCTCCCAAGGTCTGGGCGCAGGCATGGTCAAGGCATTCCGTGACCTGGACTACAAAGTCGTCGCCACCTCGCGTTCGATCAAACCGTCCACCGACCCGGACATCCTCACCGTGGCCGGCGACATCGGTAACCCGGAAGTCGCGCAAAAAGTCATCCGCGAAGCCATCGAACGTTTCGGTCGCGTCGACACCCTGATCAACAACGCCGGCATCTTCGTCGCCAAACCGTTCACCCAGTACACCGCCGAAGACTACGCCAACGTGCTGTCGGTAAACCTGAACGGCTTCTTCTACATCACTCAACTGGCCATCGCCGAAATGGAAAAACACGGCAGCGGCCACGTGGTGAACATCACCACCAGCCTGGTCGACCACGCCATCGACGGCGTGCCATCGGTACTGGCCTCGCTGACCAAAGGCGGCCTGAACGCCGCAACCAAATCCCTGGCGATCGAATACGCCAAGCGCGGCATCCGGGTAAACGCGGTCAGCCCAGGCATCATCAAGACGCCGATGCACGGCGAAGAAACCCACACGGCACTGGGCGCCTTGCACCCGGTTGGGCACATGGGCGAAATCAGCGACATTGCGCAGGCGGTGGTGTACCTGGACTCGGCCAACTTCGTGACGGGGGAAATCCTGCACGTGGATGGTGGGCAGAGCGCCGGGCACTGATTGTTCCGAGCCTGGAAATAACAAAGCCCTCGTAGAAGTACGGGGGCTTTGTTTTGTATGGGCAAGAATGTGGCTGCTTCACCCAACCCCTTCTCGTATCATCAGCGCCTTCGCATCTGGAACCGACTGTGTGAAATCGCTAACTGGAAAAGCTCCGGCTGCCCCTGATGGGACGAAGTGGGACGTAGGCGAGGCTGTCAATCAGCTCTCGTGGGACGACTTGCGCATCATCAAGACGCTCAGTGATTGCGGCAATCGTTCGGCTACCGCCAAGAAGCTTGGCATCAATGTATCCACCGTTTCGCGCCGAGTTGCTCAAGTTGAGCGAACGCTCGGCATCGCGCTGTTCGATCACCGCAAATCAGGGTATCTGCTCACCGCCGAGGGTGCTGAATTGCGAGCACTCGCCGAGCGAGTGGAGCTGGATATCGTCAGCGTCACGCGGCGTGTTTCACGTTCAGGCCAAGGCCCCCTCGGGAAACTTCGAATTACCACCAGCGACTCGCTGCTGCTGTACTTCTTCACCCCCATCATCGCGGACTTCAAGGCCCTGAACGAGGGGATCACCATCGAGGTGCTGGTGGGCAATGAAACCCTTAGCCTCGCCCGGGATGAATCGGATATCGCGATTCGAGCGACGAGAAAGCCTGCAGAAAGCCTGGTGGGACGTAAACTGGCGAACATTGCCTGGGCACCTTACTGCTGCGCCAAACAGGTGACTGGCTTGCCGCTTTTCGAAGAGGGCCAGGCATGGGTGTCATACTCTGCAGCGCTCTGCGGTTTGAAGGCGACAAGCTATGTCGAAAGCAGAGTCGCTGCTGAGCGCATCGCGTACCGCACCGATTCTGTTGCAGCCGCCAGCGCTGCAATCGCGGCGGGTCTGGGATTTGGACTGCTTCCCTGCATGTTGGGCGACATAACCCCAGGGTTGGTACGCGCCGGCCCGGTGGTGCCAGAGCTTCAGGATGAGTTGTGGCTGCTGACTCACCAGGACATTCGAAAATCGTGGCGGGTCAAAGCATTCATGACCTTCTGCGCCGCTGCGGTGGCCAGTCAAAAGCCCTTGGTCGAAGGGCAATTGATACTCCCGGTCTCCTAGATCGAAACCGGGAGTGCAGCTTAGATGTCTCGGGCGCCAATCACGGCCTTGCACACGATCTCAATCAGCTGCGGACGCTGGGCAAGTCTCGACACCCCAATGATATTGCTCGCGCACTGAGGCCGCTCAGTGCCATAGGCCGCTTTGCGCACTTTGCCGACCACCGCGAACGCGGCGTCCATGTCCAGCACATAAAGCGTTTCCTCGACAACGTCTTGCATCGTTGCGCCATACAAGGCGAGCAGCTTCGAAATGTTGTCGTAAGAGACCCGCATCTGCTCTCCCATCGAAGAGAAGTCGCTGGGCTTGCCGTCGGCGTCCAACGGCGCCGGGGCTACCAGATTACCTTCCTCGTCATGGTTGAATTGGCCTGACACGTAGATCTCGTTTCCCACCCGCCGTGCCTGCGGATAGCCATACGCCTCTTCCCAGGAAACGCCCCAGTAGGCGGTCTGTTGGTTGAACGGTTGTGAAGCTGACATTGCATCCTCCTGCACATGACGGACCGGCTTGATCCGAATGGGCGGATGCTAGCAGTGTGAACGCGTATTTGATGGCTCATAAATGAGCCGCCATGAGCGCAAAAATGCGCCACCGACAGGCGTCTTGATTAGTTATCTTTTGCTCGTCCTCAAGCAACGACGCTGAGGAGTGCGCTCGTGGCTACGGTAATGCCTGCAAGGTGCGGGCCCCGAGACTTGTTCGATTGAACATCATCAAGCTGAAAGGAAACAAAAATGAACAATCCTAAAACTGAAGTCCTGACTCCGCTCAATAGCCAACTGATCTTCATCGATCAACAGCCACAGATGGCCTTCGGCGTTCAGAGCATTGACCGGCAAACGCTGAAAAACAACACCGTTGCCTTGGCCAAGGCAGCGAAGATTTTTAATGTCCCCACCACCTTCACCACGGTCGAGACAGAAAGCTTCTCAGGTCACACCTACCCCGAGCTACTCGCTGTGTTCCCGGACGCCCCGCTGCTTGAGCGCACTTCCATGAACTCCTGGGATGACCAGAAGGTACGCGATGCACTCAAGAGGAATGGCCGCAACAAGATCATCGTCTCCGGCTTGTGGACCGAGGTCTGCAATGCCACCTTCGCCCTGTCGGCAATGAACGATGCCGGCTATGAAATCTATATGGTTGCAGACGCCTCCGGCGGCACCACCAAAGAAGCACACGACTACGCCATGCAGCGCATGATCCAGGCCGGCGTGGTACCGGTGACCTGGCAGCAAGTGCTGCTGGAATGGCAACGGGACTGGAAGAACCGCGACACCTACGACGCCGTAATGGAACTGGTAAGGGAACATTCTGGTGCCTATGGCATGGGCGTCGACTACGCCTACACCATGGTGCACAAAGCGCCAGAGCGCGTTCAGCATGGCCCCACCCTGGCGCCTGTCGCTGCATCTGTCTGAGCCATCGCCAGCCCCTGCCCTGGGGGCTGTTCACAGACTTGCGAAGGGTGCGCAATCGACTGAACCGAGTCAACGAGCCTGGCCTGGAACCTCTGGGTATTACCAGTGCCCAGCGCTGTTCGAGCCAGGCGCTCGCATCCTGTTACCTGGAAGAATGGATGTGTATGAACAAGGACCAATCTACCGTGCTGGCGACGCTCACACTGGCGTCGACAGGGCAGCTCAAATCCTGGCAGATAAAAACTGCCAAACAACTGATGCTCGGCAGGCTGGATACCGGCATCTCAGTGACCGAACTCGCCGAAGCGTGCGCATTGTCGCGCAGTCACTTCTCACGCATGTTCAAGGAAAGCACCCAGATGCCCCCGCAGCAATGGCTGCGTGAAGAGCGGGTCAAGAAGAGCAGAGCGTTATTGAAGGATTCCACGATGTTGCTCACAGAAATCGCACTGGAATGCGGCTTCAGCGACCAATCTCACTTCTGCCGCACATTCGTGAACGCTGAGGGCATGACACCGAAGGCTTGGCAATCCAAATTGCTAACAGAGACCGCCGAGGATATTTGGGAGTGAGGAGAGCTGGGAACGTTCTTTACACCGCGGTTGTAATCGCAATTGGTGGTCGTGGTGATGCTGCTGCTTTTGGGTTGAGGTTGCTTCGTTGTTGGTGTTTTGGGAAAGACTCCTTGTCCTGGCCCCGCAGATCGCCGGTGGATTTGACGGCCTCATCGCGAGCAGGCTCGTTTCCACAGATTCCAGTGTGTGGCATAAAATGGATGATCCGGAAACAACAAAGCCCTCGTATTTCTACGAGGGCTTTGTTTTGTATGGTGCGGCATCAGACGAACGGTGTGATTCTGCGGGGCTAGGTTTTTCGGGCGTCTGGTGTTCGTTGGAGAGTTCGGCGTACCCCAACTAGTAACTATATATAAATTAACTAGTTATGGCATTCGGTGGAGTCGAATTCTGGATTTTTTAGATATGAGCAAGTAATTCAGCGCCGCATACGGAATGGGTAGTCTCCTGAATTCGATTGTTGTCGATCATCCCCTCCGTAGAGATTAGGCAGAGGTCCGCCCAAAGCGGTCATTCGACGCCCCCGGTTACGTTCAGTCCTACTACAACGGCGAAGCCAACCTCATGTGCCAAACACGCAATTTAGTCCGGAACAGCGACCTCTGAATGAGTTAAGAAAAATTGTTGCCCCAGCCTTTCCGCTTCTAGGCGTGTCGATTCAAATCGTTGGGCACAATCCGGAATATCATCAACCATAAAAAATCTATTAAATATCTGCGAGGTAAAATTTCGATATTTTTCTCGATTTAGCTGGTCTCTCCCCCCAAAAAAACCAAGGGCATTTAAATCTTCCTTGTCAGAGTCAGCAGCATCCAATTCTTGTCCGGTTTCATGATTTTTACAATAACCCTCTAAGAACCGTTTTGCCAAATATAAATACCATTCCTCAGAGCTTCTGCCAATAAATCCACTTTCCAAAATCCTGCTTCCCAATAGCTCTTTCAATGCTAATTTTGCATCTAAGCTTTCAAACAATATCCTGTAAAATCCGCGAAAAGCCTGTAGTAATTCTGGTCCAGATATTGACTTAATAGGCCCAATTATTGCGAAGCAAGGGGAAGGGCTTGTCGGATTGACCATAGATAATGAGTGCCCGCCAAAACATGTTGCGACACAGACTAAAAGATTGAGGCCACTGGCCATATTTAGTTCGGCAAGAATTGGCTGCAAATCCGACCAGGTTATTTTTGAGTTGTCCGAAAACACTAACCCAGAAGCATCTGCAAGTCCGTGCATTTCCAAGTGAAGTATTGGATGCTGACCCGATTCAATAGAATTACGCAATACAAGAAGCTGCTGCTTAAAACCGATCAGGTCAGAGAATTCATATAATTCAATAGGGATAGGGTGAGATGAATCTTCGGACAGTCCCTCTAAGTATAATTTCAACTCTGTGCCGGATTTGAATTCATGAGGCTGAAGAGACTGCAACACCACAACCCTGTCGAACGCGAAATCTGCCATACTAGCCTCCAAAAAATAATCGAGAATAATATTAGCAAAACTTCAGCGGCTCCCACAGGGGCGCAGTTTGATTTTTTGAAGCCAGAACAACAAAGGTTCGAGTTTCTGCGGGTCATATTTTTTGTGTGGCGATTTAGTCTTTCTGAAAACTTAGCTTCTCCGTTGAGGGACTCTCCATTTCGGACGGTTCTTAACAAGGCTGGATCGATTAATAGTTCGTTTCTACTTCGAATACCCAGTATTTGTTCGGATGAACTTCATGGTGTTTTCATATATTTCTTGGCTAGTTTCACTGGGGAGGTTATGACGCGCAGTAAATTGTAAAAGGTTCTGCAGGTTTCGGGTTAGCCACGATCCTATTTGCTCGGGGCGATCGAACGTAATGTGCTTGTTACCGTCGAAGTTCGGCTTTACTGTGACATCGCACATCGCCATCAAACAATGTAGTAAATCCATTGCGTCCAATTTTGTGGAAAGAAAATATAGCCATGGGATGCCAAACTCCAGGCTTTTTTCGTACCAATTACGGATTTCTGGGATCTCGTAGATTTCTCGAGGATCCTCGTTGAAACCGTCGATAAACAGCTCGACTTTCCCTTGGTTTTTGATCAGCGATTGGCGGCTTCTGCTTGACCGCTCTATCAGTTCCTCAATAGATTTAAAGGATAAATCTAAAATTTCATCCTTTTCAATTTGGAAAAACTGGACGCCTGCAGCGTCAAGTGAATCATTAAGTTTCCAAGAATTCCGGATAGCGTCTGTATGGTCGATCGCAGGCCCCGCGATGCTCGTCCATGTTTCAATAATGTCTTTGGAGAGTACGTTTCGGCTTGGCATTTCTATGTGCCATCCATTAGTCGAAGGCATTATTATTTCTTTCTTGAACTGCACCCAGCATCCTTTGGTGCAGCTGCTATTTAGCACAACTAATATGATTGGGGTGGTTGTGTTTAGATAGAAGTTTAAATGCTTGTTATCTCCATTGTACTGTATGTCGCCTTCGGTGTTGGGAGCGTAATAGGAATCGCCGCATTTGATTTGAACTGCCAACGTACGACCCGTCACGTTTTCTCCGATGATGATATCGATATATCCGTCAATACCAAAATCTGACTCTTGTGGAACTGGCCGATAACTGAAATTCAGCAATTGATGGACAAAATTAGCGAAAAATGTCTGCCCGATACTGCCCTTGAGTTTGGCGGATGTTAACTGTGGAAAAGTATGTTCACTCATTCAGTGGTCTTCCTTAGCGGCTCAGATCGTTAGGGTGGATGGAGAAAGAGTCTACGTGGACGGTCCAGCGCCTCATGGAGCAAGAAGTTATCATGACCGGCTGCCCAAGTGAACGTTGGGGCCGGTTGCCGACACGTTTGGATTGCGACAGATATTAGGGGGTATTACCGCTCGACTCGCTCAGTTCAACCTGACTTTACACATAGAGAGCACACGACCGCTGCGGTTTGGCTGGTTCGCGGTTGAAGATCGCAGGAAACGTGGCGAAGGGATGCCAGAAACATTCGACTTTTTGGGGTGAACGCATCTCTGTGGTCAAGCCAAGAATGGGATGTTCGAGGTGGGACGCGTGACAGTCAGCAAAAGTATGAGAGCAACACTCAAGGAAATATGATCGCAGTTACATAAGCGCAGGCGAAAGCCTGTCCCGGTGATTGGGCAGTGGTTGACTCGTTTGGTTAAATGCTATTGAAATTATCACCACGTATCCGGTGATACACAGCGACTGGAGATTTTTGCCGGGAAATTATCGGAGCTTGGTGGCATGCCCTTAAATGGGTGAGTCAGCGATATCGACTGAATTGGGGGCGCATGACTGCGCGAGCCCGATTGCTTAACCCCATACACGCGAACTACCTATGTATTCTTATCCCATAATCAGCTTCGCCGTTGAAACCTAAAGCAGGAGTTGTGAGGTAATTCTGTACGTACGAATCTGTGCGGGGGCAGGTGACTCCCATTCCTACCTCGACCAACTATACTGCCCAGCCATAACGGAGTTTATGTGGTGTTTCATATTCACTGGGAATAAAACCTGCGCCCATTGCTAAAGGAGTTGCTCTCACTACAAGAACACCTTCTTCATTTGCCACCTCTTTGATGATCATCAGAATGGCCGCGAACCTGCTAGCTGCAAAATTTGTGTAAAGAGCAGAGTTCCCATACATATGTCTTGTGTTGGCAAGTAGCTGAATTTCAATGTTCTTTGCTCTTGCGTATACGAATCTGTCTTCCTCTCCATTTTTTCGCTCCCCGCCTCTGAAGTGAAAACCTCTCATACAGAAACAAATCGAGCCTGGTTTGAGGATTGTTTTTATTTCTCTTTTTGTCCAAATTGCACCAAGCTCAATTGGGTGTGTCTTTTGTATTAGCTTGTCAACTGCATCCATATAGAGGTCGTGAAGTCTCTGCGAGTCATCCCATTCGAATCGTTCATATATAGTAGTTAAGCTGTTATCACGATTCTTGAATTCTAGCTGGAAAATTGGAATTCCATTTCTATCGACTACTTTTCTCTTTGCAAGAAAAGACAAAAGGCCTGCGTCAAATTTCACATTAAATGCCTTCATCAATACTGGAAGTCTTTGATGGTTTATATATGTCCACATTGCTTGATCAAGGTTGGAGCTTGGCAGCATTGCATTCGCTGAGCGATTTTTCACCTCATCTTGCCAACGGATTTTGAAATCTATAAGGCGACCGGCAGTCAAACTCTTTGAAAGCGGCCGTTTGGTATGAGCCTCCTCGTGGCAGTTTTTGCAAATCACCACGAGGTTTTCTTCAATATTATTGGCGGGGTTTTCATCGATATGGTGAATTTCAACTGGTGCACGCGGAATTCGGCATACACAGCAAGTTTTGGCAGCATTGTAGAGCAAGATACTTTCGAGTTGTTTCGGTATTTTTTTTCTAGCCTTTGAAGGATTTTTCATGGAGTTTCCTAATATATAAATGGTTTTATAATTTCAAAATTTAGTAGCTGTAGGGAAACTCTTGCGACTGTCCAGAGCCCCTGATGACTCTGGCAGCCACATACCGGTATGAGCAGTCTGTGTGGCCAATCGTGTACTGTTTTGCCAGTTCCTCAGGTGAACTGCGTAGCTTCAGTGTTTAATGTGCCCAGCGAGTCTTCACACGGCCTGTGTCGAATGCAGGTAGCTCATGTATCTTATGCCTGACGGCTCACTACCTCATGCGGCACGCCTACGAAGTGGCTGTGGCAGCGGAGGGAAAAGGAGATGTAGGCAATCCTGATTTACGGTTTTGGCTCGTACTTTTGCTGCGGCGCTCAATTTGGTCACGCCAAGTTTCAAGAGCCATGATATCAGCGAGTAACTCATCGGGTTCTGGCACAGCAACGCCTCCCTCCATGGCTTTGTCGTGTGCATAGTTCGAGCACTTGCTCATCCCGGCATTTACTTGTGCATAATCGTTATCATCAACGATCACCTCTGACAATCGCTGGGTTTCAATGCCTTTACGAAAACGTAGAACTACCCGGCGTAGCAGCACTTCCTCAACAGCGCGCTCCCAAGCCATCCTCAGGAAAAAATAAGCTTCGCCTGTCTGTCTACGGTGCGCATCTTCCTCGCCGTCTTTATACAATCTTGCAATGATTTGCTGCTGAGCCTTAAGCGCCCCAATGCGTTTTGTTGTATTTTTTCCCTCGAATGGTAGCTCTGGATTGGAAACTCCGAAGCCATCGGCTCGCCTCGACAGACTTTGTGTAAGAGCGGTGATACCTGCGGACTCCGCTTCCTCAGCCAAAATGCAAAGAAAGTAAATGTCATGGGTGAACACAATCACTTGGCGCCGCGCGGCTTCGTCTACGAGTCGCGCAGCAACACGTTCACGCCGTCGGTGATCTAGGGACGATACTGGATCGTCGAAAATAATACCGCCAGTGCTATCACTAAGCTTCACTTCAGCTAAAAATGAAGCTAGCGCAACAGCTCTTTGCTCGCCTTCGCTCAATAGATCTCGGGGGCTACGGCTTTGCGGTAACTCCAGCTTTAGCTTATGCAGTACTTTGCCTTTCCCGGAGCGGCTTTGCAGGGTGACACGAAGTCCTCCAACCCCTAGTGCCTTGAACTCAGCATTAAGTGCATCCGCAAGCCCTTTTGAGATGATGGTTTCTGCCAACTCAGATGACTTCAAGGAAATAGCGTTCGTCCTGAGCGCCGGTAAGCACTTTGTCAGCTTTGCCTGATGACTCAGCCGTGAGACAGCCGCAATGACAGCATCTTTGACTTGGCCCAACTTTACTCTTGCATCAAGCTCATCCAGCTGCTTCTGCAATTTTGCTCGAGCCTGTTCATCGGATGCTTTATCCAGATTTGCAGCCTCGGCATTGAGCTTGTCTGCGAGAGACTGGAGCCGTGGGGCTGGATTGACAAATGCTTGTTCGGCTCCTTCCCAAATTTGTGTAGTCACCGCTGCCTTGATGGCTTCTCGACGAGCTGTCAGAACTTGCTCGAAGGCAGCAGAATCTGCCGCAAGTTGATAATCGAGCGTGTGAATTTCGCTGAGCGTAGCGTCGTCCAAACCTAGACTCAGATCGTGCGTACTTAGAGGTTTATACTGGGCAACCAATTCAGCACGGCGAGCCTGAGAGGTTTTTTCTGCCTCTTGTTGAATGAAGGCTTCAAAGCGAGCCAAGCGATTAGCCCCTTCCATGAGCGGTTGCTGACACAGGGGACATGATGCATCGCTTCCCAATGCAGGAAAGGTTTCATTCGGGTGGGACTCAGACGCAAATTTGCGTGCGGCTTCGAATAGCTCTCGCCAAGCTTCGCCTCCTGTTCCTGGCAGTAAACCTTCCTGTTCCTTGAACTGATTTGCAGCCAGCTCCGCAGCTGCTTTGGCGGTAAGGTAGGTGCTCGACAGGTCGCGCAGCTTGGTCACGATTGCTTGATCCACCAACATCGCCTTGTTGGTAGCAATTGTTGCAACGCCGCCAACTCGGCGAGCGAGTAACCTCAGTTGGTTAGCTTTTTCCTTGGGATTATGTTCTTTTAGGCTTTTGCCTAAATCTGCGTGCACGCCCAGTTCTTCAGGGGCCAACGTGGCCAGTGCTTCAATTTGGGCCGGAGAAGTCTTGGCAGACAGTGTTGCAATTAGTGCTCCGACAATCGTGTCGCCGTGCAACGGAACAAACGCCGTGAGGTCAACGGCATATTGTCTCTGCTCCGCCTCAATCGCGCTCTTCATTTGCTGATGGACACTTGCTAGTCGTTCAAAAACATCGAGTCCCTGAGGTACATACGAAAAATCGTCTTCATTTACAAGATAAGCATTGGCGCAGCGTGAGTCGAAAATGGAGAGAGCTGATAGCTCAACGGGCGCAGCTCCGTCATTTATCCAGTGCACGTCTTGTATCGTACCGTTAACACTGATCTCGAAGATGGCTTCAGCCAAAGCGGCTTTGTCCACGGGTCGGTTGGCGTTGGGATAAATGACTTCAGCTTGATCGCGCGCGCGGCATGCTCGCTTTAGCACACGAGAGTAGCCCGATTTGCCCGAACCATTACCGCCGTAAATAACGGTCAAGCCCGAAGGAGCGAAACACAGGCTGTGGTTTTCGGCAATGGCATTAACATTTAGTAAGTTTTTCATCGCCCGCAACTCGACATGCATCGATGACTTCAGCGGAGCGGGGATCTGATTGGATGCAAGCGGGCTTGGCGTTCGGCCTTTCGGGTCAGGAATACCATGAGCACTCTTGAGCAAAGCTAGTAAGTCACCCAAATCCTCTGCTGTCAGAGTCTGTTTTGCTAACAATCGTGCAACGCAATCGCTCTGCCAGGTGGGTAGCCCCTGGGTCCAACTCAGTATTTCCTGCAATATCGACATGGAAACTCCTTTTTCTCTGGGGCCGTGCTCGGATTTTTTTGGAGGTCGATATCAATTTGCCATGCACCGTAGGATTGAGGAAGGGTTTCGGTAAGTCGCCACCAAGACTCTAGACCCCTCTTTGGGCCTGATCGTCATAATCTGGCCAGTTAATGGCCTCAGCCTAACGCTCGAACTTCCAGGATTTTCCTAAGCGAAAAGTGAGTAAATGTATGGTGAGCAGATAATAATAGCGCGTCGATTCAGCGTGCTGATTCACGTGGTGATTTAGAAACCTTGCGAGATGCTTTTGCTGCCAAGTCCATGGGTTGTCTTGGTGCCTGCGTTCAGCGATAGCTGTTTGGGTTGGCGCACGGGAATGACCAAGCGGATAGGTTGCTGTGGAGGCAGCTATGAAACGGTATGAGTTACCGCAGTGGCCACACTGGTAAAAGTAGGCATCCATCACATCGCTGTGACCGTGCGAGCCGCCGGACGCTAATCGCACTTTCGGAGACCACGACCGTGTGGCGTAGCCTTAAAGGTTCTGGCTACCCGGGTTGCAGTCGTCGACACCGCGTTGCCCGTTCGGACCAAGACTCCTAACTCCCCTCGATCAAAGCCCGCTCTTCAAGCCAGATCTCTTGAACAAACTGATCCGTAATCGCGTAAATCCCGTGCCCTCGTCGCATGATGATGTTCTGCGCGACCAGTGCGATCACTACCGGTTGAATCTCTTCGACCCGAACTTCTCGGCCCACTGACTTCGAATACTCTGCCGCAGCGTCAGTGGAGAAGATTCCCCTCGCATCGCCTTCTGTAGACGCGATCTTGTTGAAAATGGCAAGTGCCAAGCTTCCCAGTTGCTCGACTTTTTCCAGTTCAATACTCGCAGCCGTAGAGCGCAATGTGCTGGCAATGACGGGCAGGAAAATGTCGGGATCGCCTTCCTGCTGCAAGAGTTGACGCAGAGCCTTGAGCATTTCTTCCGGACGATTTCCCAAGGTGTTGAACGCTTCGGTGGCGGCCTCCAGGGACGGCAGCTTTTCCTTCTTCACGGTCATTGCCAGGCGGTTGAGCAAGAACTCTACGTAATCGCCTTTGAGCAGCGGGTAAGCCGCCGAAGTGGCACCGGAAAACGCCTGATTGCGTTTGGCGGTGAGTTCGCTGACTTGTGCTCTATGGGAGCCGGTGCCGATGAACAGGAAGTATCCTGGCGTATCGGGGCGAGGGTTGATTGCATCGCGTGCGGCTTTGAGCGCCAGGAGCAGTTGGTTGCCGTCGTCGGAGGAGATGGCGTGCTGCACTTCGTCGATGATCAACACCAGGTTGGTCTTCGCCTGATCGACGACCTCGGTGAGGGCCTGCGCCAATGTCGGGCCGCCCGTGTTGCCGATGCTGTCGAGTTTGAATCCGAATTTGAAACCTGCTGCGCCGACGTCAACGTACTGACGCGCTTGAGTATTTCAAGGGCAGTGGAGCCCGGAGTTTGCAGATCATTGAGTGTTTTATGAATGGCGTTGTGCACGAGCGTGGCAGGATTAGCCAGCGTGTCGCTCCACAGGTCGACGTAGATGACCAGGGCGCCCGCTGCTTCCAGGGCAGGGATCAGGTCATTTCTCAAAAACGTCGTTTTACCTGTACGGCGCAGGCCGGACAGAAACAAACCCGAGCGAAGGCCTTCATCCAGTACACCTGGATTGAGAAGTTGATTGGCCATTGATTCAGCCAGTTCAGGGCGCTGAAATATGCTGCTCATGCAATTATCCCTTTTTATGGATAAGCCATAATTATTGCCAATTCATAATTTAGCATAAAGATTCGAAGGTCCGTCTTTGCAGACAAAGTTATATCTTTGGGGGTTATGTCAGAGGCTGAAAGGGTGGTCGAATTCGGAGAGGAAGAAGAGAAGGGGAAAGAAGCGAGGTATGTGTAAAAACACCAGTATCCAGAAACAACAAAGCCCTCGTATTTCTACGAGGGCTTCGTTTTATATGGTGCCGGCACCAGGAGTCGAACCCGGGACCTACTGATTACAAGTCAGTTGCTCTACCAACTGAGCTATACCGGCGTGTTAGGGCGACGATTATAGCGATTGGGCGGCTTCTGTAAACCCCTGAATTCAGACTATTTTTACGTGGCTGTCGGGCCGGCCTCGCGGATGCTTGCGCGGGGCCGGCCGGGGGTGGATTAGACTCCGTTTTTGACCGCGTTGATCAAGTCCTGGCTCAGCACCTGGGCGGGCGCGACCTGCACGCTTTGCGTGTAGAACGGCGGCAGGTTCTGGGCCAGTGTCGATAACGTTTGTGCCGTGGTGTTGCCTGGCAGCAGCACGTATTGCAGGTTCGACGGATAGCCCTGGGGCACCGGGCCTTCCATGGTGGAGCCGTAGGCGCCGAAGGTCATGACGGCTTGCGGGGTTGTCGGGTCGGGGGCGTAGAGGAAAACGAAGGTGCCGTACTTGGGATGGGTCAGGTATTCGCCTGCTTCAGCGCGCACGGCCGGGTCGGGGTCGTTCATCAGGGTCCAGCGCATGACCGCGTAGTTGCGGGTGGTTTCCATGAAGGCTGTGCGAATCGGCGACTGGTACTCCGCTCCGCCCTGGCACACCAGCAGGTTGCCGAATGGATCGATCAGTGCCACCGAGTTGAACACCTTGCTCTGTTGCGCGGTTTTGAGCAGTGGCGGGGCGAGTTCGGCGCCGGGGTCGCGTGGGTTGGCCGATTGAACGGTCAGCGCGAACGGGCTGAGGGCCGTGAGTGCCTGGCGGACTTTGCTGTTGGCGGGCAAGGTGGCGGGGTTTTTCAGCTGATCGGGTGGCAGGCCGCTGTTGTTGCTTGCGTCGCGCACGGTGTTGACGCTGGCGGAGAAGATTGAGCTGCAGAGAAAGAACGCCGCAGAATCGATGCTCTGGCCACCGAACACCGGGCTGGTCGAACCCTGATACGCCCGGCTGACCGGCGCTGCAATGGCGTAGTAGGCCCAAGTGCTCTGCGCTTGCTGGCGGATTTGCGGAGGGAGCGTCGGAAAGTTGAACTGACTGTTGTAGTTGATGCCGGCGTAGTCATCGATCGCGCTGACGGCGACGTTGAATCCTGCTGTCAGCAGTGAACCGGCGCACATGGCGCAGGGGTCCAGCGTGGTGACGATGGTCAACTGATTGGGTGGGGGCAGGCTCAGCCGCGCCGCATTCTGGTAATACCAGTCCACCAGTTGCCGCTCGCCGTGGGCGGTGGGGTCGTGGGGCAGGAAGAAAGTCGTGGTGTTACCGGGAAACGGCATCAGCACGTTGTTGTGCATCGCGGCGATCAGTTCGCCCGTGCCGTTGTTGATGATGGCACCACCCACGGCGAAGGTCTGTTGCAACGCGGCGTAAATGGCTTGGTTGGCGACGGTGTCGACGGCTTCCTGCGCACTGTTCAATGTGCTCATTTTTTCTCGCTCCTTGCTGTCCTTAAGCGTCAGTGAGTTCTGACGTTTGGCAACAATAGTCGAGGATTTCCGGGTGGTTTATGTTCTTTTGGCTTAATGCTTATGCACAACGGAATGTCTGTTGCACTTGACGCCGCGCGAAAATGTGGATCCGTTCTCATTTGACCGCAAATAACTGTTTTTGCGGTTTTTTCTACCCATGTACGAAAATTGAACAGATTGGTTTCAGCAGTGAAACAGGCGAATAGATTGGATCCATGATTTTTAATCAACAGAGTTATCCACAGGCTGCGTAGGATTAATCGCGTTCGGCGAGCAGCAAGAAATTACGTGGCGTGAGCGGCGTTTCGCAGAAGGTTCCGAGGCGAACGGTGTAACCCTGCTGTCTGAGGAAAAGTGCTCGATCCAGCACCAGCCAAAGCTCCAGTGGGCGACGGAAAAGTCCGCGCACGAGCTCCAGGTTGCGCACTTCAGCCAATCGCCTCCAGCCAGCGGCTTCAACGGCCGGCCAATCCTGGGTTCCGATTGTGGATAACTCCTTGCGTGCGGCCAGATGATGGCAGTACACGGGGAAGGGTTTATCCAGCCAGGCGCTGGGCAGCGATGGTGTGGGCATGTATTCATCCACACCACGCAGTTGCCGCTGCAGCAGATCGAATGCCAGGCGGCGTGCCATGGAGGTGTCGCGCTGACGGCGGACGCGAGCACCGGCGGTGACGGTTTCACTCATCGGCAGTGCGAGATCGTCGAGATTGAGCTGTAGCTCGGAGCGAGTCGCCACCGAGGATATCGGCTGATAGTGCGTCAGGCCGATCCGGTTATAGCAGCACGGCGCAACAGCCAGTTGTTTGCAGCCCACGGCGCTGGCGAGCTGGATCAGTCGCACGTGCAAATCGCCACAAGCGTGCAGCGCCACTGGCGTATGGTCTGCGCTCAATAAAGCGGCCACCTCGGCGGCGAGCACATCTTGCTCGACATGCCGTGCAATCAAATGATGACGCTCGCTGAGGGCCTGACCACTCACAACCAGGGCCGGATCATATTCAACGCACGTGAGATCCTGACCGGGTTGCAGCAACCGTCGCCCCAGGTGGCCCTTGC
>Ga0308165_1002452_pt1 | contig 22131 bp, 22 predicted proteins | sample PhyWR2_FD_201032 | JGI IMG/M metagenome (GOLD analysis project Ga0308165, IMG submission 201032) | Phyllosphere microbial communities from UC Gill Tract Community Farm, Albany, California, United States - DLSLW.R2 | ecosystem: Host-associated > Plants > Phyllosphere > Unclassified | place: USA... | reverse complement strand
TTTTCCTTCCCCCCTCCCTTGATTAAACTCCTTTATCTCATCCGCTTCAAATCGATAATTTTTTATATAGTCATCTAATTCGCTTACAGTGCAAGATAGATGCTCTTTAATGAACTTACCATTAAGACTGGTTTCGGCGATAATTCGCTCATCAACTTTCGTATCAAAATATTCATTAAAAGCAATAACTTTAAGCCCTTCCTGTTTGAATATATCACCGGTCTTAATGATGACAGAACTTCCCTCAATAGTAAGGTTAACTTCCCTCAGATTATTAGCTCTATGCCACAACCAAAGATAGCCGATGATAAGCACTAGAATGCAAATACCTCCTGCTGCAACTTTTTGATTCGCAGGAATATCAACAAAAATTACGACTCCACCAATAAAGCCAAATAACAATGATGCATACCCTTTGAACTCATTGAAAACCTGTCTATCACAGAGGTTAACTTTAGCCATTGAGCGTTCCTATGTTTATTTGAAATTAAATCCTAAGGGAAAGTGTTTAAATTACATCACACAGTATATCTATATACATCAGGAACGGTCTTGGATGCCACTTTAAAACGACTATCAGCAAGCGATTGCATAATAATATATTTGTTCATTGGTATATGCAAAGTAGGAACTAAATGCATTGAATCTCTAAATACAGGAACTTTAGCCCATAAACTTTGTATCTGTTGCTTCAATATATTATTATTTAATAAACTTTCCTTTGTATTATAGTCAGGATATATGACAATAACAGGAAGCCCCAGCGAGTTAATACCATAATTTATTTCCTCTCTTATGGCACGAGAGTTTAACGTTCTCTCGCTCAAAAAGAAAATAATATTAATAGAGTTACGTAAACGCTGTCTGAGGCGGGGCATCAAAGTTAGCTCCCAGTTACTACCATCACGAACATTATAAGTTGTATTATGTGAATTATTAAAAGGAAATGTTGGGTCAGCGCCTTTCCACATCCGTAATGTATTATAGTAAACAAAGTCTTTTGTAGCGTGAGCACCAAGAGCACTTTCATTGAAAGGCTCTGCAACATAAAATGCGCAATAATTACCATTCATTCTTGTAGTTCTCCTATATAAAAAAGAAAAAAATGTACATTTTAACCAAACTCTCTAAAGCCAAAAAGTTAACCATATATGGTCGTATGGAGCCTATCGATAGCGTTCAATAGAGCATTAACTACATTAATGCTTGTGTATTTATTATATATCCAGCTGCTGTCAACTCTTTAGCTAAATCGAGCTTCCATGCGCCACGCACATCTAAATCAATATAAACAACACCGCTAATATCATTTGGAGTTTCTACACCATCAACCCGTAAAGCTGAAACTCTAGATCTTCCTAGACGACCGATAAAATAGCCATGTTCAAAAACCACATTTTGTCTAGCCCTAGCTTTTAACTCAGGATTGTCAGTTTTTCTTGAGCCTATATCGCATGGTGTATATAGAACCACTGCATATCCAATATCACTATTAGCCTCAATTTTTTCAATTATCGTATTACTAGAGCTTGCTTGTTCATGCAAAATAATCGGTTCTAACCCTGCCTTATCTAAAAACCTGGCCATCTCAAGTTTTGCAGAATTATCATGACCATGCACAACGAATATTTTTTTATTATTACCCCCTAAACTTAGCTGCGAGGGTTGTTTTTTTGATGATTGTGCTATTTCTTCTTTTATTTCTCTAATGAGCCCCCTTGTTACGTCCTCAACATAACCATCCTCAGAAATTACATCTTCGGTAGAGATAAATATAAAAACATTAGCCGGAACATTATCATTTGCTATTTTAACTAACTCCGAAGATGTTCTCTCTGATTTTTTTACTTTCAATGAACGGATGTTTTCACTTTTCAAATATGCCCCATCAAAATATATTTCTTCCTTTAAAACATATGGTTTTAAAACATCAGATTTAATCTCACTAAGGTTTTCCCTATCATATTCATATAATTTTATAAATTTTTTATTTACATCCCTATCATTAGTTTCAACAACAATGTGATAATAATGCATGATATCCTGCCTTGCTCTTCAAAATTTAGTAATTACAACCTATCATGAACGCTATGTTCTACACATAAGATTGATAAGATAAACATATATCGATATACGTGCAAGCATTTGATAGCAGTTTCATTTTGCATAAATAAGTATTTAGTTAAAATACAGCTTTAATACAATAAAATCACGTTAACTTATTGATTGAGAAAGAGATGTGGTTATAGAGGGGCATTAACAATGTAAAACATCAAATGTAAAATTATTAGACTGATTATTTATAAGCAGTCTATTTATTACAATGTCGATAATATAGAAACAAATCATCCATACCTATATTGAGTGTTAGAGAGACCACTCATCAGTATAGAAATGCCTGACAAGCCAAGTTTATCTTTGTGCTGTAACAGTATCAGAGCAAGTCTGAACTAATACATTAGTTTTTATGCCGTACGTTTCCACATAGTTAAGGAGACATACTCATTAGTCACATCTATAGCTAGGTTTTGGGATTCCCTTGCACCTGATGCATCAACATAAGTTCCCTCCGTAAGCGCCAGCGGTCCACTTTTCTGATTATCTGTCCCGTGAGTAGTGTTCGGATCCCACGTGGCTCCTGGAGACCTGTCACCCGAGCGGTGCCAGTGCGGTGGAAGATTATCAGCCTCAATTTTCACATTGTTACTGCCACCGGTCCTACCATACTGAGAACCAATCCGCACCACCCTATCAGCAAAGGTTTCACTTAAGTCGACCCATGTCTGCCAGGGAAAGCTAGTCGCCGGGCTTTGTTCTCCAGAGATGATGATCCCAACGTAAAAAATGGCGTCAACAATAGCCTTGTATCCTACTCCATCGCTGTCCAGCCCCAGCGACTTTAGCGCCTCTGATGGATTACTCAGATCGGACAAGTTTTTCTCTTTTTGCAGTGCGCCGTCGATGCGCGAGTCATCCCCCGCAGCTACCGTTCCCGCCTCGGTGCCCACGTCCCGCGTGGCTGAATTCCCCAGCTCCAGATTATCCCGGGCCTTTTCGGTATCGTTTAAATCAGAAAGATTTTGTACTCGCCGCAGATAGCGCTTATCACCCGTTTCCTGCGTGATAGTTGCTAGCGCCGGATCGATAATGAGCTGCACGCTTGAGCCGTGCGTCAGCGTCAACACCAGCGTCAAAATGATCTCTTTGATGATGGAATCAGATTGCGCCGGGAGGTATGTCGCCGGGTATGCGCCGTAAGCAATGAGCGTCCCCTTAGCACTGACCAGCCCCGCCTCTCTGAGTGTCTTACCCGGATAATCCCGGCAGTTGATAACAATCTGACCGCTGATAAACCCCTCATAGCTTGAATCAGAATCAAAGGTTTCACGGCCAAACTGACCAAAAAGCGCCGTCACCGCCGCCAGGTCGTCAGGTTTGGTCGGCAATGTCACACCACCACCATCACCGATCAGCACGGCGGTAATATCCACAACCTCCCCCGCCTGATACGCGGCCTCGATTTCAGCGGCGCCCGCCGTCGTTAGTGTCAGTCCTGTTGCCATAGTTTTTCCTCTGCTTCAATGCCATACACACTGGCAAGACGATCATAAAAATCTTCACTGACGGTTTTGCTGTCGGCATCAATATCGCTTTCACCGGGATGAATAACCCCCGCAGCCTGAAGCATTTGCAGGTATTCCAGGAAAAATTCATCGGTCTGGCAAAATCCGATCAGGCTTTTAATTTGATTGAATGTTTTCATAATTTATTCGTTATCCAGTTACCGGGTAAATCTGCGAAATCGTCCAGGCTGGTACAGCTATAGAACGCGTAATAATGCGCTGTGACGTTTGGCACTTTGCCCATAAATACCAGGCCCTTACCCGTGAGGGCAGAGCATCCTCTGAATGTGGCCGTCGTGGTGACAATCGTCGAATAACTGCTGAGGTTGAATATCGTGCTGACGTTGGTTTTCAGCTGCACGCAGCCATCAAACAGGTAGCCGATTGTCGTGGCCGGTAAGTTATTCAGCAGACCGGCCCCGACCTCTTCCAGTGCGATGCACTCGGCAAACACACTGGTGAATGTCGTGGCGTTGATACTGGCGACAAAAAGACCGGCAGGAACTGAACGCAGGTTTTTACATCCCCTGAAGGTCTGGCCGTATGCCGTCACCAGCGGGTTACCACTGAACAGATTTTCCGGTATATCCACCACGCCGGTATTCTGGAACGTTGCGCCAAATGCGGTGATAAGCGGGCACGAGGCAAACAGCGACGGCGGAATGTTCACCAGCGCCGCGCAGCCGTAGAACGTAGAACCGGCACTGATCAGCAGGGTGTTATGTTTCAGTAAATCACCAGGCAATACCGCCAGCGCAGTACAGCCGGAGAACGTCAGCGTCAGAGAGGTCAGGTTGACACACCCCGCAAACAGATCGGACGGCAGCGCGGCCAGCGCGGTGCAGTCCTGGAAGGTGCTCCCCATTGCCGTCAGAGAGGTCAGATCGCTGAACAGCTTTTCAGGCAGTACGGCAAGGCTCGAGCACTGGTTAAACAGGCCGGTGATATTCGTCACTTTGCTGCATCCTGCAAACATATCCCCGGCCAGCGATACCAGCGCCGTGCAGCCCATAAATGTATAGGTCAGATTAGTCAGGGAACTACAGTCACGGAATGCCCCGGCCCCGATGCTTTTCAGGGATGTACATTGGGTGAATGCGTAATAGAACGTCGTGACCAGTGATTTACCTGCAAAGGCCTCTTCTCTGACGGCTGTCAGTGAAGAACAGGCATAGAAAGCCCGGTCAAAACTTGTTGCCTTGTTACAGTCCACAAACGACGGTAGCGCCGTTAATGCTGTGCAACTATTGAAGACGCTGGCAAAGGTAGTTGCACTGACACACCCCTCAAAAATATCATCGCCCACTTCTTCCAGAACACGGCAATAGTAAAAAGCGGAGGAAAATGTTTGCGCAAGCGCACAGCCAGAAAACACAGCTTTTCCCGCTTTTACCAGTGAAGAACAGCCGGAAAAAACGGTTCCAAAATGGTTAGCCAGGGGTAAATCCTTAAAGAATTCATCAGGCACAGAAAGCAGTTGCGTGCATCCATTGAATGCCCCGCCGAAATGCGTAGCTTCCAGGCAGTGGCGGAACAGGCGCGGCGGTAGCTGCGTCAGCGCCGTGCAACTTCTGAAAATCGCAGTAAAGACGCCACCAGGCACATCGCTGAATAAATCTGCTGACAATGTTGTCAGCGCACGGCATCCATCGAAGGTATAACCGAAGTTATTTCCACTGACACACCCGTTAAAAATACCCGTCCCGGTATCGACAAGGGATGTGCATCCCGAAAACGCGCTGGTGAAATGCGTCGCAGCAGCACAGCCCCGGAATGTGTTTTTGCCAGCACTCAGCAGGCGCGTGCAGTTCTCAAACACTGAGGTGAATAGCGTCACCTGAGATAATTCGCTGAACAGCCCATCAGGAACAGCAGCCAGTGCCGTGCAGCCATAAAATGCCGCTGAGAAATCTGTGACACCAGTAATCCGCGCGAATAAACCCTCTGGCAGTTCAGTCAGCGACGAGCAGCCCCGGAAAATGGAGGTACATTTCTGGATATTTGGCAGATCGTCAAAAGCCCCTGCATGGACCTTGTGAAGGCCAGTTGCGCCACTCGCGAAAGAAACTAGATTATCCCTGTCTCCCGTCAAAAGAATGATTTCCTGCACGGGATTCAACGTCACTGAAACGTTACCCGACGTGCGCTGGAAACTGGCGCTTTCAGTGTTTTTAACCGTTATGGTGTATTCCTGGCCCTCCTCCAGTAAGCGCGTGGGGATCACCCATCCCCAGGTTGCACTTGCGTGGTCGAAGGTGTATTCCCGGCTGTCTGTCCCGTCGCCGTAATCAATTGTAAAATCCTCATCCATGCGCACGTAGAACAACGGACGGCTTGCATTGTCGATGCGGGTGATGAACTTCATCACCGCGACCACTTTCACACTGATCACCGCACTGACGCCGTTAGTCGTCGTGACGATGACCGAACAGGTGCCCCGCTTCACGCCCGTAACCAGAATAGCTCCGTTGACTATTCTGGCGGTCGCAATTGTTCTATCCGACGTGGTTACCGTAAAGGTTTTATCCTCCGCGTATTCAGGGAGGATGGTTACCGTGACCGTTTCCGCGTCACCAGGGGCCAGATTCAGCTCGTAACGGGATAAAACCACCTGCAACGGGACAAAACGCGGCGTGATTTTCTCCGTGGCGTACATGTAACCGGCCGCATATGAGGTTCCCTGAAGTCGGCCAAATACGTGAACGGAAAACCAGCTGCGCAGATTCCTGGCGCGCAGGACCGCAAGTTTCAGATCCTGCTGGTCGTATTCCGTCACCGGCAAATCGTTCTGATACACGTTCAGACGAAAGGTATACGGATCCCCTTTCGGGTTCTGATTGAACCATTCAACAATATCCGTTCCGAAAGGACTGTCCACCAGGGCATGACGGACGGCGGCGACCGTCCCGCGATGGCGGTGGATGTAGTGGGCGCGCTTGATCGCATCGCGTTTCTTTTGCTCTGACCAGTTAATATTCCAGGTATCAACCTGATATTCCCACGCCAGCCACGGCAGGAGCGCCAGCGGGCAGCTGTCAGGATCTTTCACCCAACGGATCAGATATACCGGCAACCTCTCCAGCGCAGCGGCGCTGGCCCTGTCGATGGCCCGCTCCACGGCGGTGGCGTTGGGTGGCAGAATGCTGGCGGGATAATTAGCGGTCATAGTCCATCACCACAAGATTGATTTTCACAGAGGTGCAATGCGGGGCTTCGCCCATCGTCGCAACGACGTCGGCGGCCGGTGAATGCAAATCGACAGTGACAACACCGTCCTGATGCAGCGCCCCGTCGATGCCCGACCGTGCAGCGGTGGCGTTGATAAGATGCACAGAGGCGGTGTATTCGTTTAGTGCGGCAGTGGCTTTTTCCAGCACCGTGGCGGTGTCCACGCCGTAAGGGACGTAAATGTCAGCGATCACCTGATAATTCACAATCACAGCGGAGCGGACATAATCAGCCACATAATCCGTAATCGGGCGCACGTCCTCCGGGTTCACCGCTGCCAGGACTTTATCGAGCAGAGCCTGCGGGGCGGTCCCATCTCCGGTACGTGCCAGCACGTAAAGGAAAACGCGGCCCTCCTGATCATGCGTCTCCGGGCCATAGGCGCGCACGTCGAGCACATCCGCATCAGCCCCGCGCGCAAAATAGTGATAGGCATTACGGGCACCCGCCGTGCTCAGGCGCGCCCATGAGAGCAGCGTGCGGGCGCGCAACTCTTCGTCGCTTTCGTATACGGCGTCCGCCTCGTCGGTGGCTTCAGTAATCAGCAGACGTTCAGTGTCAAAATTACCCGCGACCTGATCGAGATCCGCCCCCAGGGCGCTGGAAAGCAGCACCGCGCGCACGGCTTCATTGATGCGTTGCAGCAGATGGATCTCGCGATAGGTGAATGCCTGAGCCAGTGCCGCCATCGGTTCAGATTCCAGCAACAGCGCAGCAGACACAGAAGCCTGAAGTTCCGCAGGCATGGCCGCCACGATAAGCGCCCGGATATCAGTCAGCACCATTTCAAAATCGGGCACCTCGACGATATCAGGTTGCGGGATCTGAGATAAATCGACGGACGTTTGCACACTAGCTCCTTAACCTGATGGTGTTGCTGGTTTCTGTCATGGTTTCCGTGATGGTCCCGCTCAGCTCGGCGGTCACAGCGCCTGTTTCTGAAAACACCACGTTGACGGTAGTCAGGCTGATCCGCGGCTCCCACTGCGCCAGCGCGATAGCGGCGGCGCCCATCAGCTGCATGCGGGTGACGGCGTTCTGCGGCGCATCTAGCAAATCAGGGATCGCGCTGCCAAACTCCCGGCGCATCACACGCGAACTTGTTGGCGTGGTGAGGATTTTTGTCACGGACTGCCAGAGCTGATCATGATCGGTCAGCGCGCCGGTGCCTTCCGGGTTCATCCCGGTATAACTGGCTGTCATTGCGGGCCTCCCGTGGTACTCCCGCCAGACTGCACGCCACCGTGCTTATGTTCATGTACGGTGATCCCGTTTGACTGCAACACGCCGCCGGAGTGGATCACATCACCGGCCATCGTTCCGCCGTGAGTCAGCTCGAAAGTGCGCGTTTTGAGGTGGTTTGTGCATTCCACCTCCGGCGTGTCAAGCGTGACGCGGGTCTCGGCCTGGATATGCGCAGTTTTAATGCCGGTCACGGCCAGCGCTCCGGCATCGGCGGCGGCGTCGTAATGCAGGTGCGCGCCATCCGGTGCGGTGATGCTTATTTCCAGCAGGCTGCTGCCCATTGGCGGGTTATCTGCGCTGTATGCAGAGCCAATCACAAACGCGTTTTCAGGGTTGCCACCCGGGCAACCAATCCAGACCTGCTCCCCTATCGAGGGCGGTAGCCAGATGCTGAACGCCCCGGCGCGGGTGACGTTCCATCGGATCCAGGTGGTCAGCAATCTGCCGGAGCGAACGCGCACCGCTTTCTTGTCGGCGCTGATTTGCTCCACGACGCCCTGGCGCAAAATGTTTTCCAGCAGGCGCATCAGCTCGGCATTCATGACGCACCGCCCAGGCTGCTGATAACAGCGTTTTCCGTAGCGATCAGGTCTGCCGGGGTCATGCCCAGCAGTTCGCGGGCCGGGTACTGCGCGTAAGCGCCCGGGCCTACTTCATCCTGGAGGCCATACTGGTGAATACGGGCAATGCGCGCAGCAATGCCGTCAAATCCTACGGTGACGCCGCCCGCGTCCGGTCTGACCTTCATAAAACGCAGGGTGCGCAGGCGGGTAAACATCGGCGTTTTTTTTGTCTCTGAATGCGTCGCTGATTGCGTTTTGATTTCCAGATAGCGCTCGATATCGGCCCGGTAAAATGTGCGGATATCCCGGCGTTTCTCATCAAACCCTGTGATCGTCCGGCCATATTTACCGCGCCCGCCGCGCCAGTTTTTCAGCGCCCGCACCTCGTTATTCCAGACGAACTTGATCCCCTGTTGGGTGCGGTAAACCTTACGACGGCGCACGTCATAGCCGCTGCCGTCCGGGTTTTTCTGTGACGCGATGCGGCGCTGCTGACTGCGGCGCACTGCCAGGCCAATTTTGCGCGCGGTACGGGTGCGCCCCGCCGGGCTGACGCCGTCGAGAATGTCCTGAAAGATTTTATCCAGCCCGCTGAACATGCGATCGCTCACGCTCCGACCTCCTGAAGCATGCCTTCAAATACCAGCCCCCAGCCTGCGGTGTGGGGTGCCAGCACGCGCGGGCGCGGCTCCGGCAAATGCTCGGCATGCGGCACGCCGTTTTCATCCAGTTGCACCAGTACCCGCTGATGTACCGGCAGCTCAAACATCAGATCGGCGGTGTCGTCGTTGTTAATCAGCGTGGTGAATTTAATCTGCTGGTTTTTATCGGGGTTCAGCAGCAGATCGGGCTGATTAAACCAGAGCCAGGCCATCAGCGGCAGCGTGAAGTCGTCAATGCTCCCGGCGTAGTTCATGACGAACAGCACCAGAGAATAGCGGTACATGAAAGACGGCGTTTCACCGGTGGTTTCAATGCCACCCTCTTCAACAAACACCGTCCAGGCCTCCGGGTTCGCCCGGCACCAGGTGTTTGCTTTCTCTATGGCCGCGCGGAGTGTGTTTATCTTCAGCATTTATTGCTCCTTTCGGGTGTTCTGGCGCAGGCTGTTCCACTGGCGGATCGCCGCTTTGTCAACATTGCAGGCATCAAGCGCATCTATCAGCCTGTCGCTGAAGATCGCCACCGCGCCCCAGGTCACCGGCTCATTAAGCGCCGGGCGTGGCGTCTCTTCGGTCAGACTCTCCGGGACGGGTTCACGGACTAACTGAATGACCGGCGCGGGCGGCGCGTTTTTGCAGGCTACGACTGACAGCGTCAGGCACAGGAGTAACAGCGCACGTGTCACCATTGAACGCGGCCTGCATTGCTTCACGTCGGCGCTCCCCTTCTGCATTACGCTCATGCTCACGGACTTTCACCTCTGCCAGTAATTTGTGGGTCTGTATGGCGGTCGCCTTCACTTCCTGAATAACCTGGTCGTAACCGGTCGCCGTTTCGGTCAGCAGCTTGTTGCGGGTCCGGGCCTCGCTCAGCTGGTCGGTCTGCCACCAGACAGCAGCCAGAAGGACAAGCATTACAATCACACTGACCGCCCTCATGACGGCGTACTCAGGCCCAGCAGGCACCAGGCTTTAAAATCGTTGCGCCGGTTAACCAGCCCGGGGGAGCGCTTACCGCCCGCATTGACAAAATCAGTCAGCCTGTTGCACATCTGCGGCCATTGCCTGGCCTGGGCATGTTTCCAGATCGTGGTTCTCTGCTTGCGTCCGTTTTTATCGGTGAACCACATCAGCCCGGTGCAGCCCAGATTCAGAGCGGCATCCGTCATGGCCTCAAAGGTGAGCTGCGGCATGTCGGCACCGTGGAAATTGTTATTGATGCAGTTTTCAGCCCGTTGCAAATCGTTAACCCAGCGCCGCGCTATTTCCTGGTTGCTGTATTCGCGGTTTTCCACGCCACCCGTGGAGCCAATGCCCACCGTCAGCACTCCCGCAGTGCAGTAATAAGGCGTGCTGCGGCAGTCTTCCCAACCGGCGATCTTCTGCTGCCCTTCTTTCGACGTTCTGACGCTCCCGGGCGCCAGCGAAATGCCCAGAGCCACAATCACCGCAATTGAACATTTTTTGATGATGTTCTTCATGTCGGGTTGTCCCCGTGCAGTTGCTCCAGCAGCTGCCGCTCGCGGTCCGACAGGTTGCGGGTTTCCGCCTGGCGGAGAATCTGCTCGATCAGATCGTTGCGGCGCTGGCTGGCCTGCTCAATGCGGCGGCGATGAATCGCCAGCCGGACGGCGGAAACAATCCCCAGGAGAAGGCCCGCCAGCGCCAGCTTTTCGCTGACGGTCATCACGCCCACGCCGGTCACCAGGGCGGATGTTGCAAACGCAAAATATTCGTTAATACGATCCAGAGTCATTCCCATAACTGGACGGTTACCCGTTCCACCTCGCTGGTTATCACGGGCATCTCGATTTCCTGCCCGGCATTCAAAAATATCTGATCACTCAGTCCCGGATTAGCTTCGAGCACCTTCTCCGTGACACCTGCGGTTTTGCCGTAATGACGCCAGCAGAGCTGATCCACCGTGTCGTTTTGCAACGCCCTGACTTTCATCAGAACAGCTCCGCATAGATACGGGCTTCTTCCCGAATGTCAGCGATACTCCAGCGCCCGTCCCGCCAGAGATCGTCTATTTGCCTGTCCAGGGCCTCCGCATCCTTGTCGCCCTTTGGCGTGGTGCCGACGTCCCTGTAACCCTCCAGTACGCTGGCGCGTGTGAAGGAGTAGACCGCGCGCCGGAAGCGATAAACTTTTGCGCTTTCGCCGTTAATCTGCTCGACAGGTTCACCGGCGGAAGTCAGCAGGACGGAAGCCAGCGACTCCGCGCCTTCTGCTTCCCTTTGCTTCCGCCAGTCCGTCAGCTGATCCGCGACATGCAGCGCGGCCTCCGTAGCCATATGCATCAATCGGGAAGTCGTAATATCACCGGCGATGCGGGCCGCGAGGCGCAAATCGTGGAGTTTTACCGTAGGCCAGAAAGTACCGACGGCAATCTGTGCGCCGCCGTCGTCCACGTCCGTCACATCACTCTCAGCAGGTCTGACGGGGCGCTGCGCGATAAAACTCATCGTCGTTTCTCCGGTAGGTCAGGCGGTGGGCTCCCGGTAAAAAGACCGCATAACGGGCAGATCGCCGGGCGCGCCGCCTGTGGCGCGGGGCCAGTTCATTACGCTCAGGCGTTTACTTTGACGGCGGTTTTCGTTGTCTTTTTTGCCGCCGTTTTGCGGGTAGCTTTTTGGGTGCCGGCCGCCGTTTTCGTCTGCTTGCGCATTCGTGTTGTTTTTTCTGCTGCGGGTGTTTCGGTTGCCGCTGTATCGCTGGATGAAGGCTCATCTTCCGCATCACCACTCGCCGTGCTGGTCTGCGGCGCCTTCTTCAGCGCGCTGACCAGAGAGGCGATCTCCCGTTTCACGCCTGCGCCCGGGTTCAGGCTCATGGCTTCCCGGAACAGTTTCAGCGCTTCGCCTTTGGTTTCCGCGTCTTCCGTGTCGCGACGGCAAAACGCCCTCACCTTGCACAGCTTCGCGCGGACCTCATCCGGCATGTCACTGTCAGCCACAATTTCTGCCAGCTCGTCCAGCATGGCGATAAAGCCTGACAAATCGGCTCCGGCGTCCGTGGTGGCGAGGTTCAGAATGGGATTACAGATTTCTTCGGTCAGCACCGTGGGTGCCGGGCGGCGATAGTTGTCATCAGGCATGCTCAGGCCGTGCTTAACGACATAGCGCCCGATGCGCAGCGCCAGCGCATAGTCGGAGCAGTCCACCGCCCACACCATCAGCGTGGTGATAACCGGATCGGCGCGTCCGCTGTCGCCCTCGATCGTTCCGTCAATCCATCCCTGAAACTCAGGAAGGATGCTGGCCTTTACCGCAGCCTTCGCCTGGCGGGACTGGATCTGGCTCAGCGAGGATTTATGCATATGCAGGCGAAAGAGGATCTGCTCATGCGCGGTGCGCGTCTCCGCGTCACGCTCATCACTGATGCCCCGCCTCTCTGCCATGACCTTCTGAAAGTGTCTTTGTGCCGGTGTCAGCATGGGTTCATTCTCCTGGGCGGGCTTGCTGCCCGCCTTGTGATGGGGGTTATCAGGCGAATGTCACGCCGTCGATCATGGCAATCATGCCGTACTCTTCAATGACATAGTCATCATTGCTGGACTGGTAAGTCGCCACGCGGTTGTAGTGCGGCTCTTCCCGGATAGAGCGACGCAGGGAGCCTTTCTGGTAGTACACAGAGAGGTTTTTCAGGTTGGTGATGAGCACCACATCTTCAGGAATGCCAGGAACAAAGACCGTCGGCAGACCACCGATCTTTTCCTGGCTGACAATGAGCTGCGCGGCCAGTAGTTCGGTATTCGGATTGGTCTGGCTGAGCGCGTTCACTTTCGGCAGGTTCACTTTCAGCAGCAGATCGGACGAGAGCACAGTCACCAGGCCGGGAGCGCGGCGGAACCAGGGATCCATAAGGCTGTGACGCGCATCAAGCACGGCTGCATCAATATTGCCGTAGGTGCCTGACGCAATTACCGCGTTATTCTCATCACGGGAGGTCAGCGTGATACCCGGCATAATGCGCTGCGGCGCTTCATTGCGGATTTTTTGCAGCCAGCCAACGCCGCAATCCTGCAATAACGGGTAGGTCGTGCGGTCGGAGTTTTCAGAGTAATGCGTGCCATTAAAGCCAATCATCTGGCGATCCAACCCCAGCTGACGAGCCATCGCATTACTGATTAATGACTGAAATTCAGGGTGACCGGCCCACGCGTCCAGCTCCGCATACGAAAGCGCATAGTCATAGTTGGTTTTGCGGCAGTGGTAGTTCTGCGGCTCTTTGTTATGGTTCGGTGCAGGGTTACGGCGGTTGGTGCCGTCCGAGCTGTTATTGGTGCTCGCCATCGGTCCCTTACTGCCGATCTTTATTTTCTGGCCTTCCTGCTCTTTCACGGGGAAGTGATTGACCTGCTTCATGAAGTCATCTGACTCCATGGCGGCCTGTTCCAGTTTTTGCTGAATAGTCGGATCGACGTTAAAACGTTTGGTCACAGCAGAAGGTGAAACGCCGTTCAGCTGCGCCTGTCGCACAATGTAATTATCAAATAGTTCGCGGGTCTGGTTTTCCATGGTTACCTCTTAGAAGTCTGCAAGCTGCGCGCTGCCGTTGCCGGTTGCCGCCGGTCGTGCGCTGTAATTTTCTGCGGGCTGGAGCTGGAGCTGACCGCGCAGCTCGTTAAGTTCGCTGGTCAGTTGCTGAATGGTGGTTTTGTCCTGCTGGCGTTCCTGCTCCAGCGCACTGAACCGGTCGATCTGGTCGGCCTGAGATTGAGCAACAGCTTCAACAACCTGATGCAGCTGACTGAAGCGCTGATCGTCCGTTTTCTGGCCTTTACCAAGGATGCCCATCACGCGGTTGAACCAGTTGACGCCCTCCTCGCCGCGCTGGGCCGCCAGTTCGATCACTTCAGCTTCAAGCGCATCTGAGAACAGCGGCGCCTCAATCTGCTGGTTATTGAAGGCCATCACCTGCGCGCGCTGCTGGGCGGCGAATTTAAGGCGCTCAGTCCCCAGGCTCGCCGGTGTGTCCGTCATCGCCAGTCCGACCACATACGCCTTGCCGTTGAGTGCAAACTGCGGATGCAGCTCAATACTGGAATAGATTTTTTTGCCTTCATCGGTGAGCTGCTTCATTCGTGCCGACGCGTCGATCTCGGCATAAAGCGCCGTACGACCGGCCAGCGGCCCCTCGGTGATATCCTCCGCGCTCAGTGCTGCAACATCCCCCATGGCGCCGAAATTGCTGTCAGGGAGCATAGAGAGATAGTGCTCCACGTTGACGCGGGCACCATAAACGTCCGGGTTGTAGCTCGCCGCTGCATCGCGGAGGTGCTGCGGCTGGATCTCGCGCCCGTCAACGGTGGCGCCGGAAACCGCAACGCGAAACTTCTTGCGGGCGGGTTTAGTCGTGCTGGCCATGTCGTTTTATCCTGTTGGTTTGTGTCAGTCGCCGCATCATCGCAGAGCCTGAAAGCCCCGCGCCACGCGGTTTTGTTGTCGGAGAACGGCCAGACCTGAAACCCCGCGCCGACCGGATCGCGCGCGGGTAATCTCCCTGCTCAAAAGGGGGTGTGAATGATTCAGGATGCGTTTATTCGATTAAGGGCAAAGCAGCTCTACTGGCAGGGTTACCCGCCCGCCGAAATTTCGCGACTAATGGGTATCAACTCAAACACGGTTTATTCGTGGAAAAAGCGCGACGCATGGGATGACACAACGCCCATCAAACGGGTAACGCAATCCATTGATACCCGTCTCTGCCAGTTGAGCGCGAAAGACAATAAAACCAGTGGCGATTTCAAAGAGATTGATCTGTTAACCCGACAGTTGAAAAAGCTGGATACCGGGCAGGCCTCCACTACCACAGGCGTTAAAAAAACCAGTCGACGCAAGAAGAAAAATCACTTCTCCGAGGAGCAGATCGAGGCGTTGCGCTTAAAAATTCTCGACTCTCTCGCATGGCACCAGCGCGGCTGGTACGAACAACGAGATCAGCGTAACCGGATGATCCTAAAATCGCGGCAGATTGGGGCAACCTGGTACTTTGCCCGCGAGGCATTGCTGGGAGCGCTGAGAACGGACGTTAAGCACGACTACCAGCGCAACCAAATCTTTCTGTCAGCATCACGAAAGCAGGCGCTACAGTTCCGCAACTTCATCCGCAAAGCGGCTGAAGAGGTGGACGTCGAACTTAAAGGCGGCGAGCAAATCACGCTGTCAAACGGCGCGGAGCTGCATTTTCTCGGGACATCAGCTGCAACCGCGCAGTCCTACACGGGGCACCTGCGATTTGATGAGTTTTTCTGGACCGGTAACTTTATCAATCTGCGTAAGGTTGCCGGCGCTATGGCAACGCTCAAAGGCTTAACGCGTACGTACTTCTCCACGCCATCCAGCGAAAGCCATGAAGCCTATCAGTTCTGGACCGGCGATCGGTGGAATGCGAAACGGCCTAAAGCGCAGCGCGTTGATTTTGACGTGTCCTGGAAGAAAACACATAGCGGCGTGCTTTACCCGGACAAAACGTGGCGGCAGATCGTCACTATTCAGGACGCTATCAACAACGGCTGGGACTACACCGACATTGATGAAATCAGGGATGAAAACAGTCCCGATGAATTTGAAAACCTGTACATGTGCGAGTTCGTCAAAGACGGCGAAAGCGCGTTCAATCTTAGCCAGTTACTGGGCTGCGGCGCTGACGGATATGACGACTGGCCAGACTGGAAACCGTTCGCCAGTCGCCCTATGGGCCAACGTGAGGTGTGGCTGGGCTACGACGCCAACGGCGGCAGCGGCAATGGTGATGCCGGTGCTCTATCCGTAACGGTCCCTCCCCTTGTGGCTGGCGGCAGGTTTCGCACGGTTGAATTGAAGCAACTGCGAGGGCTTGAGTTTGAACAGCAGGCGGCGGTCATCAAAGAGGCTGCCGAGCGCTACAACGTCACTCACATTGCCATCGATGGACAAGGCGTCGGGGAGGCGGTCTGGCAGATTGTTAAAAACTGGTTCCCGGCGGCTATTTGCTACCAGATGAGCCTCTCTTCCAAGCGCGCCCTTGTCCTCAAAATGTTGCAGGTCATACGCGCTGGCCGCTGGGAATATGACCGCAGCGAGCAGGGTCTGGTCAGAGCCTTTAATGCTGTTCGCAAAGTCGTTACGCCCGGCGGTTTCATCACTTACGAAACTGACCGTTCGCGCGGCGTAAGCCACGGTGATATGGCATGGGCAACCATGCTTTCGATTATTAATGAACCGTTGGGCCAGGAAAGTGGCGGCGGTAGTTTCGCAATGGGATGGTAACTTTGAAAAAGAAATACGGTAAAAAGCCGATAGTCAGCACCGCCAGCCCTGACATTGTGGAGTCACTGAAGGCCGATCCCGCGTTGACAGCGTTCAGCTTTGACGGCCCTTATCCCGTGCGGGATATGGCCGATTTGCTGGACAATCTCTATTGCATGGATAACGGACGATACTATGAGACACCAGTAGATTTTTACGGACTGGCTAAAGCTCCGCGCCAGAGTGCCTGGCATGAGTCAGCGTTGTACTTCAAACGTAATGTGCTCACCGGCTGTTTTATCCCGCACAAACTGCTCAATCGCCAGACCTTTTCCGCGTTTGCGCTGGACTGGTTTACGTTTGGCAATGCCTATCTCGAATTGCCGCGTAATCGCCTGGGCGGCCCGCTTCCCTTCAAACACTCTCTTGCGAAGTACACCCGGCGTGGGAGCACAGATCTCGATCAATACTGGTTCATCCGGCGCTGGAAAGAGGAACACTCGTTTAAACCGGGTTCAGTGTGTCACGTTCTAAATCCTGACATTAATCAGGAGGTCTACGGCATGCCCGAATATATGGCAGCACTGCTGGCCGCCAGCCTGGCCCACTCCGCTGACATGTTCCGTAAGCTTTACTACGACAACGGATCGCATGCTGGATGCATTGTTTATATTGGCGCCGGACAGGTTGACGATAAAAGCATGAAGGCAGTCAAAGAGACGTTGACCGGCGCGCGTGGTAAAGGCGCATTTAAAAACCTGCTGCTGCATGCGCCAGGCGGCGGCAAAGACGGCGTGCAAATCCTCCCCTTCCAGCAGATCACGGCGAAAGATGAGTTTATCAACATTAAGAACGCCACACGTGACGACATACTCGCAGCGCACCGTATCCCGCCGCAGCTGATGGGCGCCATGCCAGAGGGAAACGGCTCATTTGGGGATATCGAGAAAGCCGCACGGGTCTACGCTATCAACGAGCTGACGCCCGTAATGGAGGCGCTGAAGGTGGTCAATGAGTGGATCGGAGAAGAAGTGATCCGCTTTAACCCTTACGCGTTGCTTACCGCTGAGAAATAACCGCCAGACAATTCAGTTTCTTTAAACAACCTCAGCCATTTTTAACAGGCCAGCGTTTTCGCTGGCCTCATCTTATCTGCTTAAAGAATCCCGCATCAGCGCCCCTCTGCGCGTCGCTGCTTTTTCCCTGCGCAAAGCATGCATCCACCCAAAACGACCGCTCTCCGTGACGCAGAATCCGTGAAATTGCGTATTCTTCCGCCTTCCCTGCCCTGACCCACTTGCGGGGGCTTGCCCCCCGTCACCTGCGCGCAGCTATACTTTCATTTTTCGTGCATGCACAAAACCGGTCCCAGCATGCGCCGATCATGGTATGGAAAGAGATAAAATGCATCAAAAAGATTGTGCGAGTTTGCGCACTAGTGTGCATCGCGCTGAAAATGACATGAATGTTTAGAGAACGTTCTGTATAACAGGTCATATTTCATTTGCCTATCGCTATATTTAATTAACGTCCGTTCTGAGCGAAAACCTGAATTTTACTTAACTGGATGACAAAAGACTTCACACATTCTGCTCATCTATCATGGTTGACTTGAAGCGGAAAATTATTCAAACTGCGTAGCTGGTTTTTACCATACTACTGGTTGAATCGGGAGTTTTCAGGAATGGAAAGATATCGCCCATATGGTCGTACCGTAACTACATTAGAAGCAGATGTACTTAAGCTTCGAGCACTAGAAATAGTATTAGTGCTTTTCTATGTGGAAAACCTGAAAGATTTCATTGTCAGTTCTGTTAAAGCCACAAAAAAGCTAAGAGAAATTATTAATAGCGCGAATTCAATAACAGATAATGAAGAACAAATTGGTTTCAAGAAAGCACATGAATTACTCATTTCAGAAAGAGTCATAACAAAAGAAGAAAGCTTGCAATTGAAAGAAATGATTGACTACCGTAATACTATAAGTCATGAGATCCACAGAATAACCATAGATATTGGAGCATACGCCAGTCTTGCTGAGCATTACGATACCGACGAACTTCAAATAAAAAAATATGATTGCTCTGCAGTCCAACGCATACAACAAATCAGAAATACAGTTCAAAGAAAAATAATAAAAAAATCATTTGCCCTTGAACTATCTTTCGACACTCTGGCATTTGAGGCTGCAGAAAAAACATATCTCAAAGAGATTAAACGTTTAAAGAAAAAAGTTAACACCGGTATTGATAAGTTGAACTTCACCTTAGAAACCACAAATAAAACAATCCGCAACATCCCCCGTGAAGTTATAGATTCGATACAACCCGGCCATCCAAAAAACACGAAGAATAATGGCACACTTAGTCCAGAGGGTATAAAGGGAATATTTATGCTATATGATGCAAAAGCAACCCCACTGGCAGTTTCTTATATAATGAGAATATCATATCGTGCTGCTTCAAAATGGTATAAGAAATGGATTGGAAATCAAGTTGGAACATAAAGCAAGACTGATAACAGTATAAATTACAGTCTCAGGCACCTTATTAAAACTTATTTGATATTTTATCATGCCTTTGCTTTGCAAATTACTATACATACATGCAATATAAATTAATTTATGCATTTTTTAGAGATCATTTAATATGTGCCACACCATGACAAGCCCCATCGAATCATGAATGTAAGGTTGCCACAAGAAAAAAACAAGTTAAGGGTCGGTGATTTTGGTTATAAAAACCAGACGCTGGCCTTTAATCATTTTCCAATACAACAGATGCCTCCGGCTCGATGATAAGAAGAGAGATCTGAACGGCTATTTTTAGATAACGTTCAGCTTCATTTTTTGTAAGTTCAAAATCTTTCAAATGACTCGCTTCATTTCGTAGTTTTCTCATCCTACCTACCAAGATAGCTGTTGATTTATCAATCTTTCCTTGATTTACTAACCATTCAATAAACAATAAAGGATTAGTTCTTAGAACAGATGTTCCTTGTACAAAACCTGCTTTTCCAGCTGCCTCTTCGATTAGTAACCATGATTCCATAATTGCAGCTCTGGGAGATACATCTGCAATGCGTTCTAACTGCTCCATACGCCTAGAAAATTCGTTTTCTCGATCAGGTAGCTCTTTTGATGCTTCAACCAAGGAAGTATCATTAGCTAACTCTTCCGCAGCTTTTAACCCTAAAGTAAATTCAGCTTCAGCATTTCCAAGTTTTACTTTAGATAAACGGAGAATTAGCTCTTTTACATCATTACCATATTTCTGAACAAACCATACAAAAGCTAATGGCCAAGCCAGCGCTGATACTAAATCTGCAAAATTAGACATTTTTATCCCTCATGGTCCTCGAGTACCTCCTTTGTAATATTATACATTTTCGATATAGCTGAACAGGAGTTTAAGTTCTCATTGAGAACTAACCTAAAATATTTAGTAGAAATGTGTGAAGCGTCCGCTTCATGCACTGAGCTGCCTGTAAAATTAGTCTTTACTCAGTGCAAAGTCATTATCCGAGCAAATCTGAGTCTAGCATACTAAGAGATTACTGCGTTTCTCTTAGTCAAAAACACTGATTTGGGAGGAATCTGTTCTCGGACCTGCGACTGCATTTTCTGGCTCTACTCCGTTTGGATGCTTCGAATGATTTCTGGCAATGATGCATGCTGGCACCTCCGCTGAAGGCTTCCTGTTCGCAGGGAGCATCGTGCCCATGATTAGTTGTAATACCGAATAACAATACTAGCCGCACAGTCGGCCGCAAGCGTGAAACTAGGTACGATTCGACAATCGTACACTGTTCTGTTTCGACGATTTGCGTACCTCGTATACTCATCAACCATAGCTTATCGCCTAGTTCCGGCACTGATGGCAGATCTAGGACTATTTCAGGGCAAAAGCTCTTTTTAAGCCAGGTAACTATATCTTCATGAATTTCTACAGTGAACGTGGTCATAATTTCTTCCTTATAGCCCTTTGGCAGCGATCAAGCAGCTCACTTTGTTTGATCAATGATGCCGGAGCGTGGTTGGCGTGCTTAAACAACAGGCGCTCCACTATTAACTCCCCTTCTCTGATGGCAAATTCCATTTCGCCACGCGACAGAATGCAGCCACCTAATAACAATCTAACCTCCCCGCCGCTGAGAACAATGTTGCGTCTATTCAGTTCGGCGATCGCGTCGTCAGGCAGTTCTTGTGAGATCCCGCTAATGCCTTGCAGCGATGAATTTCGCCTATGACCGTTCGCTGCCGTGCCGTTCTGTTGAAGCAATGCTGCCTCTGACTTTTTCTTTTGGAATTCCGAAGCCGCTGCGGCGTAACTGTCCGCACGCCGTTCCGCCTCGATCCGTAGCTGCTCGCGCCAGCGCCGCTCGGCCTCATCCGATGTCAGGCTCTTATCTTTCGCGGCGGTAACTTTTGGCCCCCATGTCAGCGCTGTTTCGTCATTAATCGACGTGCGCAGGCCGCGCGCGGTGCGCGTGAAGGCTTGATCTGAGTTTTCGCGGGCGGATTTTCTGAGCCTGCGGGTGATATCCTGCCTTTGCTGGCGTGAATATCGACGTAAATCTTCGATATTCAGCGGAAGTTCTGTCACTGGAATATTGTCTGGCGCAGTTTTATCAGCTGGCACCCTTGTTTCTGACGGTGGTTTTTCAGCCGAAACGGAGCGCCCCGTACAGTTATTGACAGAACTCCAAGGGGCCGCGTCGCGGCCTTCTAAGGTCAAATTCTCGACCTGCGATGGCTTATGCTTCGGTACGATTTTGTAATCGTTGGTACGGGTATAAATGACCGATTCACTGATCGTAAAAGGACAATAAACGCCAGTAATTTTGGCGACCGTGTCACCATAATCATTGCCGTTTTCGGTGTATTCGTAATTGAGACGAACACGCAAACAATCGCGAGTTACAAACGGGCCGCCCTGGGCGTTGACGTATCCCGGCCAGTCGGGCACATCAGCAGCAGCGCGGGCAGCTTCAAGTTCCGGGTGCAAGACAAGCTCACGACTTCCTAGGCGCCTTAGCTCGCGCCAGGTGGATACAGGCGCGCCGCCAATCTGTTGAAACTGGCGAATACTCCAGCGTGAAGCCCACGCCCGCACGCGCTTTGCCATCTCTTTAACGGGTTTGCCTGACTCGTGATCAAACTCGCCATCCATTCCATAACCGTCGATATTTTTTGAGATGTACTTTGCGATGTATCCCGTTGCCGATCCAAACTCTTCATCAATTGGTTTGGCAGTAAAACGATACTGAGCCGCGCCGGGTTCGCTTCCATCCACCTGGAGGGCGTACTCATGAAAAATTTCAGTGGCACGCTCCACCTCTTCCGGGCGGAGAAATAACAGCAGGTGCCAGTGCGGCGTTCCGTCGTGATGTGGTTCGGCTACACGAAAACCAAATATGCGGATGCCTTCCCTTCCCCATTTGGCGCGTACACGTGACCAGACGTTGCAAAGGTACTTTTGAGTTTTGCGTGGGCTGGCATTGCAGTATTTATCATTGCGCTTGCCGGAATGCACATGTGTGGCGTGATAACGTGACGGTGCGGTCAACGTGTAGA
>Ga0308165_1002450_pt1 | contig 22136 bp, 27 predicted proteins | sample PhyWR2_FD_201032 | JGI IMG/M metagenome (GOLD analysis project Ga0308165, IMG submission 201032) | Phyllosphere microbial communities from UC Gill Tract Community Farm, Albany, California, United States - DLSLW.R2 | ecosystem: Host-associated > Plants > Phyllosphere > Unclassified | place: USA... | reverse complement strand
TTCGAGGAGGTGTTCCAGCAGGAACACGGTTGGAAAAACAGCGAGGCAGTGACGCGCAGCATCACCATCGGCAAGCCTCGAAGCGAGGTGTTTGCCTTTATCAAAGAACCTCAGAACATCGGCGAACTGATCCCTTGGGTCAACACCGTGGAACGGACAGGGGACAGGTCATCGCGCTGGACAGCAACGGCTGCGATGGGACGCAAACTGCAGTGTAATCTTGAGCTGCAAGAACAGCAGCCCGACACACTCCTGCGCTGGGACACCGGCGTCGATTCAATGTGGCGGCATGATATTGCCCTGCACTTCAGCGACGCGCCGGGCGATCGCGGCACCCAAGTCAAAGCAGTGATTGTCGGCAAGCCTGGCTTGGGTAAACTCGGTTATGCAGCGGCTTCAGCCATCGCCGGTTTTACGGATAAGGCGTTGTTGAACCTGCTTCACAGCATCAAACAACGGCTGGAAACCGGTGAAGTGAGTACCAACCACCTACAACCGGAGCCGTCCGTCGACTTCTTCTACCTGCATCCGCACACTGACGAAGCAGCGATGACTCAACGCTCGCCGACACAGTCAGTGAAGACCGGAATCGCTTTGGAAGGAGGACATCTCTGATGCGCGCACTCACCTGGCAAGGTCCAAACAAACTTCAGGTCGACAACGTACCCGACCCGACGATTCTCAATCCGCGAGACGCGATCATCCGCGTCATTCTATCTTCGGTCTGTGGGTCTGATTTGCATTTGCTCGGCGGCTACGTGCCGTCGATGAAGCCCGGCGACATTATCGGCCACGAATTTCTTGGCGAAGTGGTCGAGGCAGGCTCTGGCGTGACCGGCTTCAAGAAAGGCGATAGGGTCATTACCATTTCCATCATCGGCTGCGGCAATTGCGAGCATTGTCGGCGTAGCGATTTCGCTTGCTGCGACAACTCCAACCCGAACCCGAGCATCACTGATATCGCCTACGGTCAGCCATGCTGCGGAATCATTGGTTACAGCCACGCGTTCGGCGGATACGCCGGCAGTCATGCGACGTATATTCGCGTGCCGTTCGCTGACGTCAATCTGTTCGCCGTGCCCGAAGGCGTCAGCGATGAGCAGGCCGTGTTTGTCTCCGATGCGGCACCTACTGGCTACTTCGCGGCAGACAACGCCGACATTCACCCGGGCGATACAGTCGCGGTATGGGGCTGCGGCGGTGTCGGGCAGATGGCAATTCGCAGCGCTTATTTACTCGGCGCGGAACGAGTAATAGCGATTGATCGCTTTCCCGATCGTCTGCAAATGGCCGAATCGCGTGGTGGCGCATTGACCATAAACTACGAAACGACCAACGTTCATGACGCGTTGCTGGAACTGACCGGCGGCCGCGGACCCGATCGCTGCATCGATTGCGTGGGAATGGAGGCACACGGCACCGAGCTCGATTACGCGTACGACAAAGCCAAGCAAATGCTGCGCTTGCACACCGAACGCGGCACAGTGCTGCGCCAATCTATACGCGCTTGCCGCAAGGGTGGCACCGTCTCGGTGGTGGGTGTCTATGGCGGTTTGCTCGACAAGTTTCCGATGGGCGCGATCGTCAATAAATCGTTGACGTTGCGTTCCGGCCAACAGCCGGGTCAGCGATACGCAAAGCGCCTGTTTGAGCACATCCAACATGGTGAACTCGATCCTTCCTACCTGTTGACGCATCCGATGAGCCTTGAGGACGCTCCCGAAGGCTATTCGATGTTCAAGGACAAATCCGGGCAGTGCATGCGAGCAGTATTTCAACCTACGCGGTAGTGGGCTTTTGTGAACCGCTTTACAAAATGCGTAGCCCACACGCTGGGCAAAAGGCGTAATGAAGAAGCTGGCGCGCTATTGCCGTGGCTCTAAGTTCTATGCGAAGCCACTGCCTGCGCTTTCCACAGCGCTTTGAACGGCCCATCGCGTTTGATTAGATCCTCAGAAATGCCGTCTTCGACAATCTGCCCTTCGTGCAGGATGACGAGTCGGCCGAGATTGGCCAGGGTGGACAAACGATGCACAATGGCAACAACCGTTCGCCCGCGCATTAATGCCGTGGGCGCTGTAGGAATGATCGACTCGGTTTGCGAATAGAGCGTCGACGTAGTTTCGTCCCGCTCAAAGATCGGCGAGTTCTTCAGAAATGCCCGAGCCAGGCCGAGGCGTCTTCGTTGACCGCCGGACAGGATCGCCCCGCGCTCACCGATAAACGTGCCGTAACCGTGTGGCAAGGCGCGAATGAATACATCGCAATACGCTTGTTTGGCCGCGTCCAAAACGTGTTGATCGGTGACCTTTGGCGTAAGCGATGTTCTTAAAGATGCTGCGATTGAACAGCGCTGCATCCTGCGCGACCACCGCGGTCTGTTGGCGCGAGCTGTTCTGGCTGATCGATTGAATGTCGCGGTCGCCGATCAGGATGATGCCGCTGCGCATGTCATCAAGACGTTACAGCATATTGATTAGATTCGATTTTCCTGCGCCGGATGAACCGACAATGCCCACGGTCTGTTCTGCAGGAATTTCGAGAGACAGACGCTTAAATACCTCGCGACCGTCCGGGTAGTTGTAGCTAACATCGATAAATTTCATCGCTCCGCGTGGCCATTGTACTTCTTCCGTTTCGTCCGACAACGCATGGGCTGGACGATAATGCGCAAGGTTTCAGAAATGTCGCCCAGCTGATGAGAAATGTCGACGAGTGCCAACGCCAGATCTTAAGTACCATGCAAAATGCGGAAGGTCAGCGCACTCATCATCACCAAATCGCCCTCCGTGATGCTGGCCCGACCCGCACCGACTGCAACGCAAAATCGATGTGCCGTTTGCGCCCGCGAATGCCGAAAAAAGTAACCAGCAGACCGGCCAACAACACACAAGCGATCAGGCGCCGGCCATGCCAATACGCTCTACATAAAACAACCGCCCCGATAAAGTTCATGCCCCGACGGAATGATCTCGCATGCCAGACCACTATCAATCGAGCCCGCGCCCCTGCCGAGGAAATTCGAATAGCCTGCGGACCGGAGAAATGCTGCGAGAAATAGCGCACGGGATGACCCGTCAGATAGGCGAAGAGGTCGGCGCGCAGATTGGCAAAACTGGCGACCACCATGCGGCAACCGAGCCAACAGCCGAAACGTCAGAAAATATTTTCCAGCACGAACAAGCCGAGGAACACATAAACGGAAGCCGGAAGCCGGAAGCCGGAAGCCGGAAGCCGGAAGCCGGTGGCATGATCGCCCAGGGTTATGACATCCACCAGCAATTGCATGCCCGTATTGCACAGCCGCCGCGCAGCTTGCCGCACCGACTATTAGAAACAGCATGTCATCGAAGTACCAGGGACGCCACAGTACGTAGCGCCAGAGAAACGCTATCGGCTGGTCGGGTAAGGTCGGCTTCTGGCCGTGCTCCTCCCTTTCTATAGCGGTCGATATCGGAAATGGATTCGGTGCAAGGTAGCGCGAGCCGTTGCGTCAATTGCTGCATCGCCAACCCGAGCGGGTGGCACGGTCGCGCTGGCCTTCGCCGTCGTATAGCCGAACAGGCCGGCCTGGCAATAGCCTCAAACAGGATAATCGAGGATCGGCTACCACCATATTCCTCGATGGGCACGCCGCGGCGCCTGGCCAATTCTACCGTCGACGACATAGGCCAGCCACGGCAGACGGTCATCGCCTTCTGCACCGGTTTCCGAGATAAACATTGGCCGCCCGTACCGCTGGTGCACTTCGCTGAGCATGCCTGCCAGCGGTCGATACCGGGGCGCCCTGAGTAGAGTCGAAGCGTGGAAGGCGAGCGTAAGGTAGAGCTGGGGTAAACCCTCAGCCGAACTCACCTTGGCTGTCCAATACCGCGCGAACCTTGCGGGCGAGCTCGATGGGTCGGTACGGCTTTTCCAGCAACTCGAACTCTGCGCCGCTAATGTCGTCGCGCTCCAGCGAGTCTCGTGAATAACCCGACGTCAGCAGGATTCGCGTCGCCGGATACAGGCGACAAACCTCACGTGCCAATGCCAAGCCGTTCATTGCCCCCGGCATGACCAGATCACTGAAAAGCAAATCGATACTCACGATTTGCAGCGATCCCAACGCTTGTGCAGCGTCGTACGCGATCGTTACTTGATAACCGTAATCGGTCAGCACCTCTCTGGCCAACTCAGCGACTTCTCGCCTATCCTCAACGATCAAGATGCGCTCAGCGCCTTTGAGCAACTCATTCTCAAGGGGCTGTTTTTCTACCCATAGCTGATTGTCATCGGCAGGGAAATAAAGACGGACCTTGGTGCCAGCGCCTGGGGTCGATTCCAGCCTGGCAATGCCTCCGGACTGTTTGACGAAACCGTAGACCATCGCCAGGCCCAGCCCGGAGCCTTTGCCCTCTTCCTTGGTTGTGAAGAATGGCTCCATGACTCTGTCTAGATTTTCAGCGGCGATACCCACGCCATTATCCGCCACGATGAGGCTGACGTAGCGCCCCGAGGCAAGCCCGGCGTGCGCATCGTCCGCCGCCGAGACGGAGAGATTGAAGGTTTGCACGGTAATGAGTGGCTGGTCTCGACCGCGCAACGAATCCCGAGCATTGGAGAGCAAGTGCTTCACCGCTATCTCTGCCTGGGTCGGGTCGATTCGGCAGTTCCATAAATTCGCCGCGAGGTCTAAGCGCAGTTCCAATTCGGCACAATCGCGTACGCACACACTCGTATGTTCGAGCAAGGCGTTGAGATTGATTACCCTGCCCTGCAACCGCTGCCGGCGGGAAAACGCCAGCAGGTGCTGCGTCAGCAGACGCGCTTTTTCCGCTGCGTCACGGGCATGGCCGGCGCCCGTGACGATACGTTGCGGATCACCGTTGGGTCGCTTGGCTGTGTGCTGGATCAACTCGATGTAACCGATCATCACTTGAAGCAGATTATTGAAATCGTGAGCGATTCCACCCGTCAGTTGCCCCAGTGCCTCCATATTCTGTGCGTAGCGCAAGCCGTTCTCAGCATCGCGGCGACGGCTCACATCCAACTGCGAGGCGAAGAAATACACCAGCTTGCCGTGTTCATTGAACAATGGCGCAATGAACAATTCGTTCCAGAACGTTGTGCCATCTTTGCGGTAGTTGAGCACTTCCACGCAGATTTCATGCTGATTCTTCAGCGCTTCCTCCACGCGTTGCAAAGTGACTTTGTCCGTTTGCTCACCCTGCAGAAACCGGCAATTGCGCCCCAGGACTTCGTCCAGTGTAAATTCCGTGAGATCAAGAAAAGCCTGGTTGGCAAACACAATAGGGTTATCGGACTTCCCAGGATCGGTGACGATCATGGCCGTGCGGCTAATTTGCACCGCCGCGAAAAAGAGTCCCTTTCTGCTTTCCGAAATGACGGCTGAGTTATCGTCGTCGATGATAGACTTTGATTTTCTTGGCATTTGATTCTCCTGGTCACGACGCTCTATTGACGCTCTGACTTCAAGAGCCAGCCGGAGTGCCGCACTACACATCGTTTCAAATACGGCGTGGTTTAGTGCGCCTGAAATGTCGCGATGTGCGGATCCATGCGCGCCTATAGCTGCGGATAATGTTCCAAACACTAGGATTGCGCCGTAAGCAACTGCTCAGCCTGTTGCCCCATGGCATGGGCGTCGCACAGCCAGCCGCAGAATTTTCCTGTGGAGTCGCCATTATCGGATCCTCTTTTTTATAAATTTCTCCGTCGTAGGCCTCGACGCCGTCGGCGTTTCAATGCAACCGGATTCCCGTCAGGATTGTTGATGCTTTCCAACGGCGTTTGTCGGCGCTGCTGCTGTTCTTTGGGTTTTTCTAGATCGGTTCAATCGGCACTGCATTGTCCTGCGAGGACGTTTCATTATCGTCCGGAACCTCGGTTTCTGCCGATGGGTATGACGATTGGCGCGTTGGGGCATTGGGATAGCCGGGTAAGCCACGAGTATCGCCCCGCGTGGTGCCCTCGTCGCCTTTCAGCGGATGCTGCCAGTCAGTCGTCGCGTTTGGGTCTTCGTCTCGTCCAGCAGTGCCAAGAACGAAACCGTCATCGTTGGGGCTCCGATCGTTCTTGAGCGATGCTTCAGGCAGTGGCTTATTCATGGCTACCTCCAATTAGCGTGGGGTCGAACTTTTTGGAAGCGCACTGAACTGGTGAGTGCGATGCGCAAGACGAACGGTGCGCACGTTCATCTCTTTATGCTCTATCACTTTACGTCTATCCGAAAGCTTATACGGAACGGCGCTGCTCGCGCGTCTTTGTATAACTTCCGAGCATGTGCGATACCGTTCATCGGCCGCATAAAAAAAATATCAAGCATTTCTCAACGAGGCGAAATCCGAGTAAGTGTCCATTGCGACAATAAGCAACTAACGAAACGCAATTTGATACTGGAGAGCCATCATGACTACAAGTAATAAAAACCCGGGCAACTTCGCCAATGATCGCGAGAAAGCTTCCGAAGCTGGTAAGAAAGGCGGTCAGGCGTCGGGCGGCAACTTTGCCAACGACCGTGAAAAAGCTTCTGAAGCAGGACGCAAAGGTGGCGAAAACAGCCACGGTGGCGGCCGTAAATCCGAGTAAACAAGGGTAACGTGCTTCCCCTGCGCGCATGGATGCGATAGCCGGGACGCAACCACGTAAGTTGAAACCGACGATCCATGAGACGTCTCGCGACTGCGAACGGTGGGCGTAATTGAACTGTCAATCTACGTTAACTGTAATAGGCGAAGCGACGCGAGACATCTTTAGGGTGCTGGGTTGTCATATAGGCATTCAACTAAGGAATATAGGCGTGTCTATATGACCATCGTTATACATATGAGGTAGACAGAAATGACACAAGACAAACAAAGCGGTATGTCTGTAAACGAAGCGGGTAAAAAAGGTGGCGAAGCCACTTCCGCGTCCCATGATAAAGAGTTCTACCAGGAGATTGGCAGCAAAGGTGGCCAAAATAGTGGTGGCAACTTTAAGAATGATCCGGAACGTGCAGCCGAAGCCGGAAGCAAAGGCGGTCAAAACAGCGGCGGCAACTTCAAAAACGATCCGGAACGAGCCGCCGAGGCCGGCAGAAAAGGTGGTCAGAACAGCGGCGGCAATTTTGCCAATGATCGGGAAAAGGCCTCCGAAGCAGGACGCAAGGGCGGTGAAAACAGCCATGGTGGTGGACGCAACAGCAATAGCTAATGCGATCGATGCAGGGGAGCCTTGCTCCCCTGCCATTTCGCTACCGCAGCGGCAAGTTGCTGCTTGATGTCGGTTTCATCCTCCCTCCAAAGGCAACTCTAACGGACGGCACTTTACCCGGAGCCCCCAATGACGAACGCCCAATCGAACTCCCGTTGCGCATGCCCGGGATGCACCTGCAGTTTTAATTCTGACAATGCGGTCGAGCGCGACGGCAAGCGTTATTGCAGCCAGGCCTGTGCAGACCTTCACCCGAACGGCAGTCCCTGCCCGGACTCTGATTGTCATTGTGAACGCAGCATGGCGATGCATGACCGCCACGTTAGCGATTCGAAGCTGGACGAAGCGGTTGAAGAAACATTTCCCGCAAGCGACCCGATATCGCCCTGATCGACGCGCCGATCGGGCGCCACCTTTTGTCCTTCAATAGAACCCGGTAGGCGCGCTGTTTTCTCCAAGCGCCAAAGCAGAGGACTTCACCATGATTGCCCCCGCAACCGGTATGAAACCGGGCGAGCGTTACATCATTGATAGCGTCGACGGTACAGGTCACACAAGTGAAGACGTACCCACATTCTGAACGGAGCGTTCACCATGACCTCACCCGTATCGATACCCATCGGGGCTGACGAAGAAGATGAACAGGCTCGGATAAACGCTTTGTTTTATGAGGCGGACAAGCTTGAAGATATTGCCTACCGCCTGTTCGATGAGAGCACTCGAGACGCTGACGTTTGGCAACATTTCAGCGAAGTCAAAGCCGCAGCCGATCTTAAACGCACCGAGGCGTGTCGCGCGTGGATGAACATGCGCCGCAAAGCGCTGCGCCCTGCGGATTAGGCCCTCGGATGCTAGGGGCGCAACCCGACAGCGTCGAGTTCAACGCAAGACCCGATCAATACCTGCGCCCGATGACCGGCCCCTGACGCCCGACGGTCGTAGCGCAGGCCATACACGCCTGCGTGCGGACACAGCTAACTATTCGTTGGCGTGGGCGCGAGCGTCGGCACAGGGCAAACGTCCAGCTTCCCCCCCAGCGATTCTCTCGGCCTGATCGATGCCACGTTTAAGCGCGTCTTCCACATTCCATTCATTGCCGGGCAACGTCTTGACGCGTTCCGCGACTGCCTGGCCGGTAGCGGTATAGACACTGACGAAGATCTCAATATCACCGTCCGGCTGCTCCCTCGCCCTGACTTCGACGTGGCATCCGTTCTCGACCTTCTGGGTATAGCATTCATCGGTTCGTCCCTGTTCTACCCAGTGTTTAAAGGTTTCGCCTCGAATAAACATGACCTCTCTCCCGTGCTTGATGCGCTCGTCACAGAGACCTCACTGAGGTTGGAATGATTCCGGGTTTCAGCGGCGCTTATTGATCATAGCGCGGGGCGAAATGCTCGCCGCTTCGCCTGTTCAGCCACTCGTCAGACAAGGACACATTTTGTTAAACCATCCTGCCAAGGCCCTTTCACAGCCTTGAGGCCAGGCGAATCCATTCGCGTGAATGTTCTCCCTTTACATGATCCGTCGCGTTGCGGAAGTGATTTTTCTGCACTGTTTTTTATCGGGCATTGCGCGGTGCGCCGTTGCCAAGCCAGCGGATGCGCAGCGTCGACTTTTCGCCACTGCATATTTTCAACCCGGCGCGCCATGGTTCCGCACATGAAAGGATCTGGCGTCTAACAGGAGCAATTCATGAAGCGCACTATTGGCTATTGCCTGGGCTATCTCGCTGCGAGCTTTCTTTTGGCCGGCTGCAATCTGATCATTTTCCACCCCAAGGGCGACGTCGCCAGGGATGAGCGCGATCTGATCGTTCTGGCGACGGGCCTCATGTTGCTGGTGGTGGTACCGGTGATCGGGATGATGTTCGTGTTTGCCTACCGCTACCGGGCAACCAACAAGAAAGCTCGCTATTCACCACGCTGGGCCAGCTCGCACAAGATCGAAGCCATCGTCTGGGGTGTGCCATTCCTGATCATCTGCGTCTTGGGCTGGGTTACCTGGCAAACCACTCACAAGCTTGATCCCTATCGACCGCTGGATTCCGATGTAGCGCCGCTGAACGTAGAGGTGGTCGCCACCGACTGGAAATGGCTGTTCATCTACCCGGACCTGGGCATCGCATCGGTCAATGAATTGGCGATGCCGGTTTACACGCCTGTGAGTTTCACGATCACCTCCGACGGCGCGATGACCTCGTTTTTCATCCCGGCCTTGGGCGGGCAGATTTATGCCATGGCCGGCATGCAGACCAAGTTGCACCTGATTGCCAACGAAATCGGCCAGTTCCGTGGAATCGCTGCCAACTACAACGGCAAGGGCTTCTCGGACATGCACTTTTCCACTCGCTCACTCAGCGGCGCCGACTTCGAAGCGTGGGTGGCCAGTGTTAAACGAGCCTCGCAACCACTGGACCAGGCCACTTACGCGAAGTTGGCCAAGCCGACCATCAAACACCCCATCACCTATTACTCGAGCGTTCAGGAACGCCTGTTTTTGAACATCGTCGACAAGTATGAAGGCATGAACAAGGCCAATCAATCCAGGCAGGCTCGGCGAGACGACAATCTCGAGCGCACCACCCAACAGCCGGGGCTGATCGCAGAGGAGCATCAATAATGTTCGGCAAACTTTCATGGGACGCGATTCCTACCAGCGAACCCATCGTCATGTACACCCTGGCCTTTGTCGGTCTGATGGGTGTGGCTCTAGTGGGAACCATCACCTGGAAACGCAAATGGGGTTACATCTGGCGTGAGTGGTTCACCACGGTAGACCACAAGAAGATCGGCTGCATGTACATCATCGTGGCGCTGGTGATGCTGCTGCGCGGTTTTTCCGACGCCATCATGATGCGCACCCAGCAGGCGATGGCAGCCAGCGGGGGGCCCGGCTATCTGCCGCCCGAACACTACGACCAGATCTTCACCGCGCACGGCACGATCATGATTTTCTTTATGGCCATGCCCTTTGTCGCTGGCTTGATGAACGTTGTTGTGCCTTTGCAAATCGGCGCTCGCGATGTCGCCTATCCATTTCTTAATGCCTTGAGCTTCTGGCTGTTCGTGGTGGGTGCAGCGCTGGTGAACATTTCGCTCGGCGTCGGCGAATTTGCCCGCACCGGCTGGGTCGCCTATCCACCCTTGTCCGAGCTGGGTTACAGCCCAGGGGTCGGCGTTGATTATTACATCTGGTCGCTGCAAATATCCGGCATAGGTACGTTACTGACCGGAGTGAACTTCTTCGTCACTATCTTGAAAATGCGCACCGAAGGCATGACCCTGTTCAAGATGCCGGTCTTCACCTGGAACGCGCTTTGCACCTCAATTCTGATCCTCGCGGCGTTTCCGATTCTTACCGCCACGCTGCTCATGCTGACGCTGGACCGCTATTTGGGCATGCACTTTTTCACCAACGAGGCGGGCGGCAATCCGATGATGTATGTGAACCTGATTTGGGCCTGGGGGCACCCGGAGGTGTACATCCTGATCCTGCCGGCGTTCGGCATTTTCTCGGAGATCGCGGCGACCTTCAGCAGCAAGCGCCTGTTCGGTTACGTGTCGCTGGTGTGGGCGACGATTGCGATCACAATTCTGTCGTTCATCGTCTGGTTGCATCACTTTTTCACGATGGGCGCCGGCGCAAACGTCAACGCCTTCTTCGGCATCATGACCATGATCATCGCCGTTCCGACCGGGGTAAAAATTTTTACCTGGCTGTTTACCATGTACCGCGGCCGGGTGCGTTTCGAAACGCCGATGCTGTGGACCCTTGGCTTCATTCTCACGTTCAGCATCGGCGGAATGACCGGCGTTCTGCTGGCGGTGCCAGGCGCGGACTTCCTGCTGCACAACAGCCTATTTCTGATCGCGCACTTCCATAACGTGATCATCGGCGGTGCCGTCTTCGGCTACATGGCGGGGCTGACCTACTGGTTCCCGAAAGCGTTCGGCTTCAGGCTCAATGATCGTCTGGGACGAATTTCGTTCTGGTGCTGGATCATCGGCTTCTATTTCGCGTTCATGCCATCCTACGTGCTCGGTTTCATGGGCATGACTCGCCGGCTCAACCACTTCGACAATCCGGAATGGCGTCCCTGGCTGATGCTTGAACTGCTGGGCGTGGGCATCATTCTTTGCGGTGTGGCAGCCCAGCTCCTGCAGCTCTACGCGAGCATTCGCAATCGGCACCGATATCGGGACCTCACCGGCGACCCTTGGGACGGTCGCACCCTGGAGTGGGCAACCGCATCCCCACCTCCGTTCTACAATTTTGCCGAGCAACCCAGGGTCGATGATCTGGACGCGTATTGGGGCATGAAGGAACGCGGGATCAGCACGCTCCTGCATACCGATTACCGCAGCATCCACATGCCCCGCAACACGTCCATGGGCCTTGTGATCAGTGTCTTTGCGTTGATAGCAAGCTTTGCGCTGGTGTGGCACATCTGGTGGATGGTGATTGCCGGATTCTTGGCGGCTGTCGCGTCGATGATCGTGCGAAGCTACGACGACGATATCGACTTTTTCGTGCCCGCTGAGGAAGTTGCGCGCATCGAACGAGCGCGTATCAAAGATCTGGCGGAGGCCTGACCCATGTCCAATATTGTGGTTGACAAAGACATTGCCCATAACCATGAGCAAGGTCACGAAGACGCGGGCTCCCTGAGCGTCTTCGGCTTCTGGATCTACCTGATGACCGACTGCATCCTGTTCGCGACGCTGTTCGCGGGGTATGCGGTGTTGCGCGACAGCGTGGCGGGCGGCCCTTCGACCATCGACATTTTCGAGCTGCCCTACGTGCTCGGCGAAACCACCCTGCTGCTGTTGAGCAGCATCACCTACGGCTACGCCATGCTGGCGATGAACCGCAACGAGCCGGTCATGGTATTGCGGTGGCTGGGCGCGACATTCCTGCTGGGCTGCGGATTCATCGCGATGGAAATCAACGAATTCCATCACCTCGTTCAGGAAGGCTACGGGCCGGACCGCAGTGGTTTCCTCACTGCGTTCTTCACATTGGTGGGTACCCATGGCGCCCACGTCCTGAGCGGTTTGCTGTGGATGGCGGTGTTGATGGCTCAGATCAAACAGCGCGGACTGACCAGCACCAATGCGACGCGGCTGAGTTGCCTGAGCCTTTTCTGGCATTTCCTGGATGTCGTTTGGATCTGCGTCTTTACCGTCGTCTACCTGCTGGGAGTGGTGTGATATGTACAAGCAAAGTCCAATTCACAGCAGCGCCGGCACCAGCCACGGCAGCAGCCGCTCCGACATGGTCGGCTTCATTATCTCGGTGTTGCTCACCGTTGTGCCTTTTGCCCTGGTCATGTACCCGACGCTGCCCCGCAGCTTGACTGCCTGGACGGTGGTCGTGCTCGGTGCAATACAAATCGTCGTGCACCTAAAGTATTTCCTGCACCTGGACACCGCTGCGGAACAACGCTGGAACTTCATTGCGCTGATCTTCTCCGCGGTGATCATTATCCTGCTGGTTGGGCTATCGCTATGGATCATGAACAGCATTCACCACAATATGCTCGCGCATTGAAGCAATGGAGTGCGTCGCTCGGCGTAGGTCTGCAGCTCACCAAGCCAGGCATCATCTTCGGCAATATGGCCTCGGTACTTGGCGGTTACTTCCTGGCTAGCACCGGCCAATCCGTTTCGGGCCTGCACTTAGCCGCCACGGTGGTCGGGACCGCGCTGGTGATCGCCTGCGGTTGTGTGATCAACAACTGCATTGATCGCGACATCGATCGACGCATGGTACGCACGTGCCACCGAGTGTTGGCGATTCGGGCAGTCTCCATCGGGACGGCAATGTGCTATGCGATTGTCCTTGGATTGATCGGCTTCGGTCTGTTGTGGATTGCAACCAATGTCGTTGCATTCGCCGCGGCCACCGCTGGTCTCGTTATCTATGCGGGGATCTACACGTGCCTGATGAAACGGCGCTCGCACTGGGGCACACTGGTGGGCAGCCTCTCGGGCGCGATGCCCCCTGTGATCGGTTACTGCGCGGTCAGTGGGCGTTTTGACTTTACCGCGCTACTGTTGGTCGCAATGTTCTGCTTCTGGCAAATGCCCCATTCGCATGCGATCACCATCATGCGCCATGAAGACTTTCGCGCCGCGGGGTTGCCTACCCTCACGCCGCTTCAAGCGCGACGGCAGATTCTCCTCTACCTTATGGCATTCCTCATCAGTGCCCTAGCATTGGGATGGGCGGCGAGCTTGAATACGGTATATGTGCTTTTGGTGGTCTTGTTCGGCGGATATTGGTTTTATCTGGCTTGGCAACAGCCAAGGGCCGGCACTACGCAGATGTGGGCTCGTAGGATTTTCACAGTCTCCATTTTCTTGATCCTGATACTGAATTTCGCGATGGCACTCAATGCGGTAATTAGGCCATTGATTTAACCGACATGTTCGGTGTACATCGACCCAAGCGTACGAGAGCCGCCATTACTGAGGCAGCTGCATGAGTTAGAACATTTAGGTAAGCGCGATCCCTCGCCAGCATCTTAAGCAAAAACGCATATGCCTGATCCGCTGCACCTTTTAGTAGCTACCGGACTTGCTGAACGATCTACTCAGAACTCCTGTTAACACGCTCCCCCCGAAGAGCATTAGGCTTTTCCTTCAGAAGAGGACGCCGGCCCGATGCGAGCCGGCAAAAAGTTGGCCGTTCATTTTATGCTGCTGGCTTGAGTACGACCTTCGTCCAGCCATCGTCACGTGCGTCGAAGTGGTTATAGGCATCTGGGCCCTCGGCGAGCTTGAGGCGATGAGAAATAATCTGAGAAGGTTTTGCGCGACCATGATGGATAAGCTCGGCCAAGCGACGGTTGTAGACTTTGACGTTAGCCTGCCCAGTTCGAATCTGCTGCCCCTTGAACCAGAAAGCACCGAAATCGAAGGCCATCTTGCCTTCTTTGGCCAGTTCATTTTTAGCGCCTGGATCCTGCGGTACAAACACTCCAACGACACCGATGCCCCCCGTCGCTTTTGTCGAGGCGACAAGGTTATTCATAGTGAGATGATTGGCCTCATGACCGTGGCGGTCGCAGCATTGGTAACCAACACACTCACATCCTCGATCGGTGCCTTTGCCGTGAGTCAGATTTAAGATTTGGTCCACTGCCTCTTTCTCAAGCGAGTTGATGGGCGTAGCACCCATCTGAGCGGCGAGCTTTAAACGGTCGGGATGATTGTCGACCACGAACACCTGAGAGGCGCCCTTGATGATTGCTGAGTGGGCGGCCATTAAACCCACCGGGCCGGCGCCGTAGATGGCAATGCTCTCCCCAGGAAGGAGGCCCGCCAGCTCGGTTGCATGCCAGCCCGTTGGGAAGATATCCGAAAGCATGACGTAATCTTCTTCACGCTCTTGCGCGTCGTCGGGCAGCACCAGGCAATTGAAGTCGGCATACGGCACCCGTAGCAGCTCTGCCTGCCCTCCCTGATAAGGCCCCATATCAGCAAATCCATAGGCCGCGCCCGCACTACCTGGGTTAGCGGTCAGGCAGAATCCGGTCAGGCCTTTTTCACAGTTTTCGCAAAAACCGCAGCCGATGTTAAATGGCAGACATACGCGGTCTCCTACCTTGACTCGATCTACGCCGGCGCCTACTTCAACGACCTCGCCGAGGTTCTCATGGCCAAACACTCTGCCGGTTTCGAAAGAGGTCCGGCCTTCATACATGTGCAGATCAGATCCGCAAATATTGGTAGATGTCACTCGCACCAGAACGTCGGTAGGTTTTTCGATTTTGGCGTCCGGCACATTTTGCACACTGACGTCACGAGGGCCGTTGTAAACGATGGCTTTCATTGCGTTCTCCCAGAGGCAAGACGAAAGGGATTTTTCGTCAGCACATGGTTAATCTGTCCGAGAGAGCAAAACGTATGTTCAAGAAATTCGAGGCATGTCTGACGAGCGGTACATTCTAAAAATAGCTCAAAAAATCTGAATTATTCGCCCTCGTATCCCTCTCTTTTTTCATCGATAGAGATTGAGAGGTTGGCGTGAGTTATCTGGATTGGGTTCAGTGGCCCGCCATGGCAGTGACAGTGATCGCCGCGTGGCTTATCGGGTCTCAACGCCCCGCGAGAAGAATGGCCGGGTTCTTCTGTTTTATTTTGAGTAATGTCCTTTGGGTCGTTTGGGGGGCTTATGCTGAGGCCTACGCGCTGATCGTGCTGCAGATCTGTCTTTGCTCGATGAACCTACGTGGGTTTAAAAAGAATTTTAAGAATCAGTAGGCGCGATTTATTCTGAGTTCTGGCTACTGTGCTGATTTTTCCTGAACCCACGAGCATTCATGCCAAGCAAAATGCACTCGAGTGCAATTAATCCGAAAGCATTTGTGTGCCATCCCCAGATAACCCATAGCGCATTGCTGAGGATAAACCCCCAAAAGGCAATCATGCGCCGGCGCGGTTGTTGAGAACCGATAAACCAAGCTGATATGACAGTCACTACCATGGCGGGCCATTGCACCCAATCAATCAGATCCACAAGGTCACGCCCCCCGGAGGCCAGAGTCTGAACTCATGGACGGCTCGACACCTATGTCGGTATTGGGAGGCATAAGGGAAGCCAGATAATCTCCAAATCCACCCCGGCACTTGTAGTCCCGGCGTGCACTGGTGACCACAGGGTTAGTGGCTGTCCAGACAATACGTGCTCCTATCCTCTCAAGGTCTGCAACCAGTTGAACATCCTCGTGTGCCATCAAATGCTTGAACCCACCAGCGTTCTGATAAGCCTCGGCACTCAAGCCGAGATTGGCCCCATGGATATGGCGATGGTTCTCGATGAACTGGTACAACGTCAGGTATTGAGTGCGAACCGCCTCGCCGTATTCTCTCCAGCTGTCGACCTCAACTGTTCCACACACCGCGTCAGCGTCAAACTCAATCTGACGCGCTAGCCAATCGGGCGGTACAACGGTATCGGCATCCGTGAAAGCAAGCCACCGTGCACCAGCTTTCAGTAACTGCTCAGCACCTACAGCTCTCGTCTTAACCACGTTTTGAAAGGAGACACCGATCGACTGTACGCCCATCGCCGCGACCATTGCCTCCGTGCTATCTGAGCAGTCATCCAAGACGACGAGTATCTCGAGCAACCGATCTTTTAGCGACGGGTGTTCAACTGCGAGGAATACGGACTCAAGGCATTGGCTGATATAGCGTTCTTTGTTATGAGCAGCTAACACGACCCCTATCATTTTCTCTCCCTTACCTCGCGACGTGTGCCCAGCAATCGACACCGCCCTGATAAGGAAGGTTTAAAGAATCTATCGTAGCGAGAGCAGCTCCATCTAAAGGAGCGTTTCGGAGCGCCATTATCCTGCCAGTATTTACGCCGCGGCATTCCGAACTAGCCTTGTCGTGTTTAGGCTTTTAATCCGGAGAACTGATGGACACGCTAACCAAAGTGGAGGTTGAAACAGCCCTTTCCGCTCGCCTTCCTAACTGCGCAGTTAACTGTGCGTTCAATCCCGACGGCAGCCTTTCGGTGACCGTGACGGCGCACGATGCTGATCAGTTCACCATCGCCAATATCAATCGCGCCCACTATCACGGGGAATCAGGAATCAATAGGCTCATACGGGAAATACTGGAAGAAATGGTCATATCGAGACAGTCTTCCAGGCGTTCAACTGTGGGGTAATAAACAGGAATTCATATGCCGGCCTCTACTGAAGCGACGATGCATTCAATCAAAATTCAATACCTAGTGGACACGCTGTTCGGAGTGAATCCACTCGCAAGCGAGTGCAGAGCACGCATAATGCGCAAAGCGTCTGGATTTCAGCTGCAACTCGCACTGCCGTGGCCTAGCGAGCTACAACACGCCCACACACTTACCTTCGAATGGGAGGGCGGCTCCTACCGTGGGGTGGTGCACCACATTGAAAAACTTCCCAGTGGGGAGCTGCTGTTGGACGTCGACCCATAGCCTTAGTCGTTTTGGCGGAGAAGTTTGAAATTGCGCCTGCCGCTCCTGTTACGCTGAGGGGTCACGCTTCAGATGGGCTTTGGCTTCCAGCACGGCCCGGGCATGCGCCGAATCAGCCAGCCGTTTGAGTTCCTCACATTGGTCCCAATCAATGACACCGCCGCTTAACAGCGCTTTGGCACCGTCCAGCAGAGCACGGTGGTAAGCATCCGGAGAATTGGCGCGGTAATCGTAGTCGTTCAACGCCTTGTACCAAGCTTTGAGCTCGGGTCGTTGGGGTAAGTGGCTCATAATGCTCATCCTGTTTGGAGCAGGGTTTGTCTTTTCGCCTATTTCTATGTGAGAGCGTCGCCGACCTGAATGTTCAAACACAATCACCCCAAAGCCCCCCCTATTCAGCATTGGTGGATAGCGCTGCACGCCACTCGTCGAGGGATATGCACAGCGTTAAAACTTTATTTACCGTTGCACCCTCCCACTTGTGAAGAGAAAAGAATTTTCTCCTAGATGAATCGATTCAATTGAATCCGACAGTGTGAACGCTACGTGGAGATGACAATCATGAACCTGCGTCTACCCATGTTTTTGATGTTGTGCTTTACCTTTTCAAACGCCTTGGCTGCGGCGTGTGATGTCTACACGCACTCTCAGAGCGATCAAGTACCCGTGGTTGAACAGCACACCTGCTACACGTACGAAGGCGTGCCTTCCGACGCTATCGATTGGTCGTGCAGCAATGAAAACAAGGACATGATGAACACAAAAAAAACCAAGATCGCTCAATGCGCCGGCGACTATACGGCCGTTTGCAAGGCAACACTCACACAGGAGGCACTTGCGAATCCTCATGCAACCGCCAAAGTTCCTGGCCACGCAGGCGCGATGCTTCCCAGCAACTCTGGGGTGGTGACTTATCACTATGCCGCAGAGGACCTTAAGCAAGCCAAAATCGATTGTGAGAAAGACGGCGGGCAGTGGACGTGGCAGTCAGCTCAATAACCGGATTTCAAATGGCGCATCCCATATGAACTGCTTTGAGAATGGTACAGCTGCGTCAATACCGCTTATTTTTAAGCGCGGTGATACGGTGCCCAATAACCCGGACCTGCCCGTACTTTTTTATTGAGAGGCACTGCCCAAGCCCTTCGACGACCCTGCGGCACTCTTTGAAGCCATGTTCGCCAGCCAAGGTTGGTCATCTCAGTGGTGTGATGGGATCTACAGCTATCATCATTACCATACACAGGGGCACGAAGTGCTGGGTGTCGCAAGCGGCTATGCTCAGCTGATGCTGGGTGCGAGCACGGTCAGGTTCTGAACTTGAGTACAAGCGATGTGTTGCTGTTGCCGGCAGGCACCGGGCATTGCAGCCTGAGCGCCAGTAAAGACTTTCTCGTAGTAGGCGCCTATCCGCCAGGCCAGCATGCGGATATTTGCCGCGAGGCGCCCACCCCGGGCACAGTTGAGGAATATCGAACAGTTACCATTTCCTGATGAGGGGCCAGTAACGGGCGATCAAGGTGGCTTTCGCAGGCTGTGGGTCAGAGATTGCTAAGCGCCCTCACCCGCAATCGCTAGCTGGTGAAAATGCGGCAACGATTTCAGGGCATGGAGGGATGCCGCCAATTGGACCTCCTGGCGGGAGCCCATGAACCGTTCCTTTCGACAGAATACGCTCAGACCCCGCCCTAATCGATAGGCCCAGTCAAAACAAACAGTTCCAAGAGGTATCCCATCGATCACATCCGGACCCAGTATGCCTGTGGTCGCGATGGCTACATTTGCCGGACTGTCGCCAAGCGCCCCGAGAACCATCTCCCGAGCAACCTCACAACTCGTGAGATTAAAAATATTTATGGTGTACGGGCGTACTTTTAACAGTCGCTGTTTTCGCTTCTGGCGAATAGACGACATAACCACTCTAAATACATGCCCCCCTCCGTCGACCTCCGAAATCAATGTGATAATTTTTCCCGCGGTACAAGACTCGGCCGTCGTAATGACCAGTCGATTGAGTTTGAGGTACTCCACGATAGAAGCGGCGACAAACATGATGATTGCTCCTGCGCGCGAGCGATTGTGCTATCACCATGTTCCAAAAAGCGACCTTTCAAATCAATCAATGTTCAAGTGAAAGTGTTTTGAACCTGCACGGTGCCAGGTTTTCCAACGCTTACAGAGTTGAACCTGACCTTCACCAATTCCGCTTGAGAGAAGGCAAGAGGATGGAACCTACGATAATGATTACCACAACAGCCAGAATGGCCATGTCATTTTCCTTGGCGGCAACCTTTACCCTGCTAAGCGCCTGCGCTGGCAATGATTCTCCCTCGAATGTGGGGGCACCCGGTAAACCCACTACTTCATCTACCCGAACCCTAGAAGCCGGTGCAGCCCTGCTCCAATCTCGTCCGCCTGTTGATGCATTGAACGCCTATCTGGACGGTTTTCACTTTTATAACGGCCATCCTGAGGTGCAGATGGAAGCGCATCACTACTGCGCGATTCTCAACGAAGAGGTGATTCAATGCGTGATCTACGACGGCAATCGTAAGGATGCAAAGTTGATGGGCGTGGAATACATCATCAGCGAGCAGTTATTCAACACACTGCCTGAACCTGAGAAGGCGCTTTGGCACAGCCACGTGCACGAAGTGAAATCAGGACAACTGGTCGCACCGGGAATCCCCGAAGTGGCCGAGCACGCTTTGATGGAAAAACTGGTACAAACCTACGGTAAGACCTGGCATACCTGGCATACCGATCTCCACAAACGCCTTCCGCTGGGTGCACCGCAACTGATGATGGGGTTTACCACCGATGGCCAGGCCGACCCTGGGATGGTCGCCGAGCGAGATCAGCGAATGGGTATCGACAGCACCGAAAAGAAGAAGACTCGCATCGATATAGTTGCGCCAACCATCGCACCCGGTGCGGACGCATGGCAACAGGGCACCATTATTCAGATCACCGATCCGACTATAACGGCCCATCAGCACTGAACGCACCACTCAGTCATTTGGATTGAACGATCATTTGCTAGCCCTTCTCTATCGCAAGACCAGCGATAGGAGGATGTCATGATGATTGATTCAGCAACCGGAATGAGTCCTGGTGAACGATACGCAGTGGAGAGCCTGGAGCGAACTAGAAGCTTTTGCGGTTTTTTCCTGGATGGAAAATATTACCTGGGTCCTGAACTGTTGACGGCTGTCGGGTGGCTTGAGGGTCAGACATTTATTTACGACGAGCTCGACGCCTTAGGCGACCCGGTATTCCCCGACCGTGTCGCTGGCACGATTGAAAACCTTACCCTCCTACTGGCCGACGGTGCCCGTTTGAAACTCCATCCGATACCTGTTCATGTGCCCGAGGATTTGCCTGCACGCTCGCCTGTAATGGGAAAAAACCATGCCCAGTTACACGGCAAAACGGTGGTGATCACCGGCGCTTCAAGCGGCATAGGTCGTGCTGCTGCTCACGCATTCGCAGAACAAAGTACCCGGTTAGTCTTGGCGGCTCGTGATGAAAGGGCGCTGGCAGAAGTGGTCGAGGAATGTGCTGTGCGCGGCGCGCAGGCGATCGCCGTTAAAACCGATGTGACACATGGCGACCAAATGCGCGCGCTGGCGGAAAAGGCTGCAGCCTTCGGAAACGGCCGCATCGATATCTGGATCAATAACGCCGGTGTAGGGGCCGTCGGCAGCTTCGAAAACACGCCTTTGGAAGCACACGAACAAGTACTGCAAACAGACCTGCTCGGTTACCTGCGTGGCGCCCACGTGGCGTGGCCCTATTTCAAAGCCCAGAAAAGCGGGATTCTGATCAATACACTCTCGCTGGGAAGCTGGGTCGCCCAGCCTTTTGCTGCCGCGTATTCAGCCAGTAAATATGGCCTGCGTGGCTTGACCGAAGCACTGCGCGGCGAACTGGTTGGCTACCCCAATATTCACGTGTGCGACATCTATCCTGCCGTGATGGATACACCGGGCTTTCGCGATGGCGCAAATTTTACCGGCCACGCATTGAAGCCGCCGCCACCGGTCTATGATCCGCGTCAGGTGGCGCGGGCGATGGTCGCTTGCGCGCTGCAACCGAGGAGCAGCACCACTGTGGGTGCCGCTGCAACCATCGCTCGAGTCGCGCACTTTTTGCTGCCTGCCTTTCCCCAGGTATCCGGCCGGCTCACCCGCACCGCCCTACAACGGGCACCCCACTCAGCGACTTCGTCGGGCAACCTGTTTACACCTTCCTGCGGTGAACGTCGCGTAGAGGGCGGCTGGAGGCAAACACGCAGCTCATCTTATTTGTGGGTGGCCGCAAGTGCAGCGCTATTACTCGGCTGTATTGTCATTGCGCGCAAGCGCTCAACAAACAGCAATCGGCATAAATGAATTCCGGGGGCAACCGCCCTCTTCACATGAGGTAACCCGACACGTCTTACAACTTCCTCTATTTACCATCGAGTATCAGCTGCACGGTGAACCGAAGTCCTTCATCGTGCGCGCATCGCAGATGAACAATGCCGAGGCTTGGCATTGGACCGCTTGCGATGCAGGTGTCGCCGTCATACCCAAATTTGGCCAACACACACTCAAGCGTGTTTCCAAGCCGATGGCGGAAAAGTACGGCATCACGCAGGTAGGCTGGAGCGCCGCGACGCAGGTGAAGTGGGCGGAGGGTATCGCATGATGAACAGCCAGACGCTTGGTTATACGAAAAAAAGACAAGCACGCGATGATGAGGTCGCGCGAAATAATGAGATGCTTTTCGAAGCCGATCGACTGGATGCGCAAGCGTACAAAATCATCGAGTCCTAAAGCGGCGACGACCCACAGACGTGGGCGCCCTTCATCGAAGCGAAGAAAGCTGCAGATGCGCAACGCACCGCCGCTTACCAAGAGTGGATGCGCATCCATCGTACAAAGCGAAGATAGCCGTCAGCCCTGTCGAAAACAGGGCTG
>Ga0308165_1002449_pt1 | contig 22136 bp, 16 predicted proteins | sample PhyWR2_FD_201032 | JGI IMG/M metagenome (GOLD analysis project Ga0308165, IMG submission 201032) | Phyllosphere microbial communities from UC Gill Tract Community Farm, Albany, California, United States - DLSLW.R2 | ecosystem: Host-associated > Plants > Phyllosphere > Unclassified | place: USA... | reverse complement strand
AGAGCTTCCAGCGGCGCCGGATGCCCTCGCAAGAGGTCCTCGGGACCGAGCCCCTCGACCTCCCCGTGCGGACGCTGCGCACGGCCGCTGTGTGGTGGACGGTCTCGGCCGAGCTGCTCGAGGACGCCCAGGTCGACGCCGACGAGGCTCCCGGTGCGCTGCACGCCGCCGAGCACGCCTCGATCGGCCTGCTCCCGCTCCTGGCGACCTGCGACCGCTGGGACCTGGGCGGCGTCTCGACGGCGATGCACGTCGACACCGAGCGTGCGACGGTCTTCGTCTACGACGCCTTCCCTGGCGGCGCCGGGTTCGCCGAGCGCGGCTTCGGTCTCGCCGAGCAGTGGCTGGCCGCGACCCGCGAGGCCATCGCGACCTGCCCCTGCGCGACAGGCTGTCCGGGCTGCGTGCAGTCCCCCAAGTGCGGCAACGGCAACAACCCTCTCGACAAGGCGGCAGCGGTGCGGCTGCTGGACGCTGTGCTGGCGCAGCGGTGACAGGGGCGCGCAGCGGCGTGGTCGGCGAGCCAGGGTGGTCGGCACTGCTGGAGGCCGGCGACCCTAAAGAGTGATAGCGCCAGCCGCTATCACTCTTTAGGGGGCGATGGAGTGATAGCGTCGCGACATGTCACTCCCTCAGCGGGAAGCACCCGGGGCTCGAGCATGGCCACCGATCACCTACGAAGATCACGCCTGGGTGTCGACGATCCCGACCGACCTTCTGTCCCGTGCAGCTCGAGAGCGCATGCAGGGACCGTACGACGCTGCTGTCGTCCCGGAGATCGGCGACCTGACACCCACTCCTTCTCGTGCGGTCGCCGAGGCTGCCGAACAGGCCGCAGCGGCCATCCGGTCCTTCGACGCAGACTCTGGCGACGACGTCGCTCCCTTCGCAGCCGTCCTCTTGCGGTCTGAGTCGGCGTCGTCGTCGCAGATCGAGAACATCACCTCGGGAGCGAGGCAGATCGCCCTCGCGGAGATCGACGAAGAAGCCCGTTCCAACGCCGCACTGGTCGTGAGCAACACCGACGCCATGCGCGCCGCGCTGATGCTGGCTGACGAGATCACCCCAGAGTCCATCCTGTCCATGCACCATGCGCTGCTCAGGTCGAGCGCACCGGAGATCGCGGGCCGATGGCGGGACGCTGCGGTCTGGGTCGGCGGCAACGGGTACTCGCCGCACGGGGCATCGTTCGTGGCCCCTGTCGCCGAGCGCGTCGGTCCAGCGATCGCGGATCTCGTGCGCTTCGCAGGCAGGAACGATCTACCTGCCCTGACGCAGGCCGCAGTAGCCCATGCGCAGTTCGAGACCATCCACCCGTTCCCCGACGGGAACGGACGCACCGGGCGAGCGCTCGTGCACTCGATGCTGCGTCGGCGAGCCGTGACGCGCGCGGTCACAGTCCCGGTGTCGGCCGGGCTGCTCACCGACACCGACAGGTACTTCGACGCACTCACGGCCTATCGCGGTGGAGATGTCGATCCCATCGTCGAGACGCTGGCAGAGGCAGCGATCGCCTCCGTCGCCAACGGGCAGCTGCTGGTCGCCGAGCTGCGGACACTACGTCAGCGCTGGACAGACAGCATCACTGCGCGATCCGACTCAGCGGTCTGGAAGATCGTCGACCTGCTGCTCCGCCAGCCGGTGATCAGCACCGCTGTCGTCATGGAGACCGTCGGCATCAACCACACGAACGCTTCCCGTGCCATCGACCGCCTGCTGACAGCCCGGATCCTCTCCGAGGTCAGTGGTCGCCGGAGATCTCAGCTCTGGCAGTCGACAGAGGTGATCCGGGCGCTCGACGGCTTCGCATCGCGCACCGGACGGCGGGCCGCACCCTCCGAGTCCTAGGCGCCGACCTCGTCGGTACTCCGTCGTAACCTCCGGCCAGCCGCGTGCGGGCGTCTCCCAGTCCCGAGGCTGCCCGTGCGCGACCGGCGGGAGATGATGGGGACAGACGCGACGCCCTCACCCGGGCGGTGCCGTCCGCCAGGTCCCTCACACCCACGACCGGCCCAGGACCCGCGACCCTGCGGTCCCGGACAGCACGACCTCCGGCCCACCCGACCACCAGGAGCCCTCCGTGACCGACGCCCCGTCCACCGCAGCGCTGCACGACACCGTCGCGACGACAGTCGCCGTCCGCAGCGACGAGCTGCTCGCGCTCTCCCACGCGATCCACGCGAGGCCTGAGCTGGCCTTCGCGGAGCACCACGCGTCCTCCCTCGTGGCGGAGCGGCTCACCGACGCGGGCTTCGACGTGACTGTCGGTGTGCACGGTCTCGACACCGCGCTCCGCGCGACCTACGGCAGCGGCGACATGAACGCCGTGATCTGCGTCGAGTACGACGCGCTGCCCGGCGTCGGGCACGCCTGCGGCCACAACATCATCGCGGCGGCCGGGGTCGGAGCCGCGATCGCCGCGGCGAACGTCGCCGACGAGCTCGGCATCCGGGTGACGGTGCTCGGGACCCCGGCCGAGGAGCACGGGGGCGGCAAGGTCCTCATGCTCGCCGACGGCGCGTGGGACGACGCGACCTTCTCGCTCATGGTCCACCCGTACCCGGCCGACACGTGGCCCACGACCACCCGCATGCAGGCCGTGCACCGCCTGGTCGTCACCTTCACTGGGCAGGGCGCGCACGCCGCCGCGGCCCCCGACCAGGCGCGCAACGCCGCCGACGCCGCGACCATCGCGCTCGTCGCCGTCGGTCTGCTGCGCCAGCAGGTGCGCGACGGGGCGCGCCTGAACGCGATCATCACCGAGGCCGGGCTCGTCACCAACATCATCGCGGACCGTGCCGTCGTCGAGATCGAGGTGCGGGAGGCGACCCTCGACGCGCTCCAGACGCTCGAAGGACGGGTCCTCGCCTGCTTCGAGGGCGCGGCGATCGCCGCCGGCGTCTCGTGGTCGGTCGACGAGTCCGAGCCGCTGTACGCCGACCTCGTCCAGGACGAGGACCTGGTCGAGGTGTTCGCCGGGCACCTGTCTGCCCGCGGACGGACCCTCGACCGGACTGCGCCGCCCCGCAGCGGCGGGTCGACCGACATGGGGAACGTCTCGCAGGTGGTCCCCTCCATCCACCCGGTGGTCGGGGTCGAGGGCGCGCGAGGGCCGATCCACACGGCCGAGTTCGCCGAGGCGGCCGGCGGTCCGGCCGGTGACCGCGCCGTGCTCGACGCGGCTGTCGCGCTCGCCTCGACCATCGTCGACGCGGCCCGTGACCCGCGGCTGCGGGCACGGCTGGTCGACGCGCAGACCGAGCGGGTCCGGGAGCGCGCCGCGGGTGACTCCGATCCGGCTGCTGGCTCTGACAAGGTCTCTGCAGGTGCTGGCGAGGCTCAGGCATGAGCGGCGTGACGACGGTCGACGGTGCACGACGTGTCGCCTCAGACCAGCCGCTGAGCGTCTTCGACATGTTCACGATCGGCATCGGACCGTCGAGCTCGCACACCGTCGGACCGATGCGCGCCGCCAAGACCTTCGTCGACGAGCTGCTGGGCTCGAGCGGACGCGGGGACGGCCCGGGGCAGGCTGCTGACCACGCCGGGGCGAACGGGACCGGTTGGTCAGCCGTCGGTCCTGGTACGGCTGGCAGCTCCAGCGCGGCGGCGACCCCGACCACCCCGGCGCCTACCGCACCGGACCTCGTGGGTGTCGGCGTCGCGCGCGTCAGCGTCGAGCTCTTCGGGTCCCTCGGTGCGACAGGTCGCGGGCACGGGACCGATCGCGCGGTCTTGCTCGGCCTCGTCGGCCACGAACCACAGAGTGTCGCGACGCCCGTGGTCGAGACGATCCTCGACGAGGTGCACGCCGCGGGCTCGCTGCGCCTCCTCGACCGCGTCGAGATCCCCTTCGACCTCGATCACGACGTTCAGTTCTTGCCCAGGACCGTCTTGCCCTTCCACCCGAACGGTCTGCGCATCACGGCCTCCGCCGCCGACGGCTCGGTCCTGCTGCGCCGTACCTACTTCTCGGTAGGTGGCGGTTTCGTCGTACCGGACCCCGACGACACGCCTGTCGTGACGCATGCCGACGAGCGGTCGGCGGAACCGGGCGAGCAGCCCGTGCACGGCGCTGACCGGTCCGCGGACCCAGCCGCGCAGCCCGTCGGCCCAGGCCCTCGGCCCGCAGACCCAGCCGCGCAGCCCGCGGGCTCAGGCACTCTCCCCGCAGACGGAGCTGACCTCCCGTCCCGGACCGGGGCGCCTGGCCCGATCACGCTGATCGGGACCGAGGGCAGCTCGCCCGCGGCCCCGTGGACCTTCACCTGCGCCGACGACCTCCTCGCCGTCTGCGCGACCTCAGGCCTGGGCGTCGCCGAGGTGATGCTCGCCAACGAGAGCGTGACCCGCACCCCGGAGCGGGTCGCGTCCGAGCTGCTGGACATCTGGCAGGCGATGGACGCGTGCATCGACGCCGGGTGCGCCGCGAGCGGCACGCTGCCCGGTGGGCTCAAGGTGCCACGGAGGGCGCACGCCCTGCACCGCGCGCTCCTCGCCGAGGGCGCCAACGACGACCCGCTGCGCGCGATGGACTGGGTCAACCTCTTCGCCCTGGCCGTCAACGAGGAGAACGCTGCCGGGCACAGGGTCGTCACCGCCCCGACCAACGGGGCAGCCGGCATCATCCCCGCGGTCTTGCGCTACTACCGCGAGTTCGTGCCCGGCGCCGACGACGCCGGGACCGTGAGGTTCCTGCTCGCGGCCGGAGCCGTGGGCATCATCATCAAGACGAACGCGTCGATCGCCGGGGCCGAGGTCGGCTGTCAGGGCGAGGTCGGCTCGGCCTGCGCGATGGCCGCGGCCGGGCTCGCGGAGGTGCTCGGCGGGACGGCTCTGCAGGTCGAGAACGCTGCCGAGATCGCGATGGAGCACAACCTCGGGCTCACCTGCGACCCGATCGGCGGGCTGGTGCAGATCCCGTGCATCGAGCGCAACGCGATCGGCGCCGTCAAGGCGATCAACGCCGCTCGCATGGCACTGCGCGGCGACGGCCGGCACACCGTCAGCCTCGACGCGGCGATCGAGACCATGCGCCAGACCGGGGCCGACATGCACTCCAAGTACAAGGAGACCTCGCTCGGGGGCCTCGCCGTCAACTACGTGGAGTGCTGACGAGCCAGGCACCCGCTCGCACCGAGGTCGCACCCTCAGCACCGAGGTCGTACGGACACGCCGGATCTCGCCCTTGGGGGCCAGATCCGGCGTGTCTGTACGACCTCGCGGCAGGCAGGGCGACGTCGAGCCGGTTCGTGCGACCTCGTGGGGAGGTGGCCGGTGGTCGAGCGGCCGAAGTTGTCGTCGTAGTCGTCGTGGGCGTCGTGGTCTTCGGGGCAGGTTCGGCGGCGACGGCCCGTACGGGAGGTCCGGGTCTGCGATGGCGGCGTTGCCGCGCGAGGCCGGGACGCGGGTCGCTGCCCCCTGTCCGCGGTGACGTCAGGCGGCCTGTGCGGCAGCAGTCGCCTCGGTGTCAGTGCCCACCGATAAGGTCGGCGGGACCGCGGGCTCTCGCGGTCAGCACGACCACCTCAGGAGATGCTGTGCCCTTCGCCGACGAGCTGCTCGGGTCCGACGCTGTGCTCGGTCTGGCCGAGGTGATCGAGGCCGCTGCGCCCGGGACAGCCGCTGAGAACGTCCGGGCGAGCGCCGGCTCCCTCGCACCCCTCGCGCTGCGGGACCGTGCACACCTCGTCAAGGACGCGATCCTCGCCGACGTGCCCGGCACCGTCGACGACCTCGCTGTCCTCGTGCGCCGCTGTCTTCACGACGAGAGCTTCACGGGGTGGATGATCTGGCCGGTGACAGAGGCCGTCAGCGCGCGGGCGATCGCCGCCGGGTCTGACGCCGCCCTCGACGCCGCCCTCGACCTGCAGGCCGAGCTCACGGGGCGGCTCACCGCGGAGTTCGCCGTCCGCCCGCTGCTCTCCCACGACCTCGACAGGTCGCTCGCCGCGGCGCTGCGCTGGACGAGGAGCGACGACGAGCACGTCCGACGCCTCGCGAGCGAAGGCACCCGGCGCCACCTGCCGTGGGGCACGCAGGTCGCGGGCCTCTCAGCAGACCCGACCGTGACCCTGCCGATCCTCGACGCGCTCTACCGCGACGAGAGCGAGTACGTCCGCAGGTCTGTGGCCAACCACCTCAACGACCTCAGCCGCAAAGACCCTGAGGTCACGGTCGAGACCGCGCGCCGGTGGCTAGAGGCGCCCGCGCCGACGACCCTGCCGCTCGTCCGGCACGCGCTGCGGACCCTCGTCAAGCGCGGCGACCCGGACGCCCTCGCGCTGCTCGGCTTCGCACCGACCCCGGACGTCGTCGCGGAGCTCACCCTCGAGGCGACCGAGGTCCGGGTCGGCGAGGCTCTGGGTCTCACGGCGACCGTGCACAACGGCGGGGCGGGCGTGGCCCGGGTGGTCGTCGACTACGTGGTGCACCACCGCAAGGCCAACGGCTCGCAGACGACGAAGGTGTTCAAGCTGACCACCGCCGACATCGGCCCGGGCGAGACGCTGCAGCTCGGACGACGGCACTCCTTCAAGGTGATCACCACGCGGCGCTACCACCCGGGGGCCCACGCCGTCGAGCTCCAGGTCAACGGGGTCGCCGCCGGGCGGAGAGACTTCGAGCTTCTCCCCGCCGACGACACCCCGTTGTGAAGACCAGACGCCACCGCACAGAGCCCTGACCGCGGGCACGGGCACAGGAGTTCCTGCCTGGTGCCCCCGGCCTGAGGCGTCAGGCGTCAGGCCTCAGGCGAGACGAGCCTCGACCGCGGCGAGCAGGGTGCAGGTCGCGACGCCGTCCATGGACGCGGCGACGTCGTCGAGCGACGGGAAGCTCGGCGCCAGCCGGATGTTGGTGTCCTCCGGGTCGCGCCCGTAGGGGAACGCCGAACCCGCGGCGGTCAGCGCGATCCCCGCGTCTTTCGCGAGCTGGACGACCCGTCGCGCCGTGCCGGGCACGACGTCGAGGCTGATGAAGTACCCGCCCTCGGGGGTGGTCCAGGTCGCGACACCTGTCCCGCCGAGGCGCGCCTCGAGGATCTGCAGGACCTTCTCGAACTTCGGCGCGAGGATCTCGCGGTGCTTGGCCATGTGCTTGCGGACGCCGTCGGCGTCGCCGAAGAACCGCACGTGGCGCAGCTGGTTGACCTTGTCCGGTCCGATGCTCTTCTTGGAGTAGTGCTCCTGGTACCACGCGACGTTCGCCGCGGACGACCCGAAGAAGCTCACCCCTGCCCCCGCGAAGGTGATCTTCGAGGTGGAGGCGAGCACGTAGGGACGGTTCGGGTTCCCGGCCGCAGCAGCCATCCCGACGATGTCGTGCGCGGGCGGCGCCTCGTCGACGAGAGTGTGGACGGCGTAGGCGTTGTCCCAGAAGATCCGGAAGTCGGGTGCCGCGGTCGGCATCTCGACGAGCGCGCGGGTGACCTCCTCGGAGTAGACCGCTCCCGTGGGGTTGGCGTAGGTCGGGACGGTCCAGATGCCCTTGATCGCGGGGTCGGCGGCGACGAGCTCACGGACCACGTCCATGTCTGGACCGTCAGCTCCGAGCGGCACCGGGATCATCTCGATGCCGAAGGACTCGGTGATCGCGAAGTGGCGGTCGTAGCCCGGGCTGGGCGCGAGGAACTTCACGACGGGCTCGGCTGACCAGGGACGCTCGGAGTCGGGGGTCCCGTGCAGGAGCCCGAAGACGACGAGGTCGTGCATGATCTCGAGGCTCGCGTTGTTGCCTGCCACGAGCTGTGGTGCGGGAACGGAGAGCAGCTCGGAGAAGATCGCCCGGAGCTCGGGGAGACCAGCCGTGCCGCCGTAGTTGCGGCAGTCGGTGCCCGAGCCGTCCTTGGCGTCGGTCCCACCGGGGAGGCTGAGCAGGTCGTTCGAGAGGTCGAGCTGTTCGGGCGCCGGCTTGCCTCGCGTCAGGTCGAGCGTGAGACCTGTCGACACCAGGTCCGCGTACTGCGCGGAGAGGTTCGCGTGCGCCTCGACGAGCTCGTCGTGGCTGAGGGACTCGATCGCAACCTGCTGGGGCATCCGGGACAACCTCTCGCCGGCTCCAGGAGCCGGATTCGCGTGATGAACGGTCTGACGAGGGCTCGAGCGGGTCGAGCAGACCTGCTCAGTGCACCGCTGCGGCAGTCACCGTCACGGCGCACCGCCGATCCTAGTGCGCTGGAGCAGGGCGTGGGGCGGGTGCCCACCAGCACCCGACCGCCTGGGCGCCCGCCCACCTGGGCACCAGAGCACCAGAGCACCAGAGCACCAGAGCACCAGAGCACCAGAGCAGGTTGGAGCACGAGCGCCACTCCAGAGGACCAGCCCCAGCACGAGAACCAGACCGGTCCTTCGGACTCGCCTCAGCAGGTGGTCGTCGTCGGTTCCTCAGCAGGCTCGGGGTCGAGCAGTGCGTGGGAGCCGTCCGCGGCCGGTGGCAGGACGACCGACTGCAGCACGTCCAGGAGGTTGCCGAGTGCGTCGACCATGGTCACGCACCAGCCGCAGCCGCGCAGGTGCCGTTCGTACCTCTGCTCGGACAGCTGTCCGAGCATCCCGGCTTGGTAGGCGTCGACTCTCAGGACCAGCCAGGCGCAGCTGTCGGGGACAGACCTGTCGGCGACGGTCTCAGCCACCCACTCTGCCCGCAGCAGGCTGACGGCCTGCCGGGCATGGACCCGCAGGTCCGTCTGCTCACGGTCGAGGACGACCGCGAGGGTCGCCCGGGGCAAGGGCTCCACGACGGTGTACCAGAGAACCGTCTGATAGCTCCCGCGCAGCTTCCGGAAGGCGCGCACCAGGCTGAGGTCGCTCGTCTTCTCCCCCGGCGCCGCACCAGCCTCGTCCTCGACGGTCGCGCACAGGTACAGGAGGAAGGGCATGACAGGGTCATGGTCGGCAGCGATCTCGCTCACGACCCGGGCGAAGGCCCGTCTCACGACGAGAGCTGCGTCGTCTCTGTCGACGACGTGCTTGCCCGCCCAGGTCAGTGCCGTCTCGCAGTGCCTGCGCCACAGGATCAGGCTCGCGTCGACGTCGCCCTCACGGACGCGCGCGACGAGCAGCAGGTCTGCGTCTTCGGACCGGCACTCCACGATCACTCTCCTGGTCCTCTCGTCTGCTGGTCTTGGCGTCGGCTCGTCTTGCCGTGCTCGGCCTCCGGGCCTCCACATCTGGGTGCCCGACAGCGCCCGAGCCCCGGAAAGCCTGTACGCCTCCCACCGGTCCAGGGGGCCTACCAGAGGTGATCCCCGTGCTCGACTCGCGGATATGGCGGGTCTTCGACACGGTCTAGGTGCTGATCGCGCAAGACCTGGTGCGTCGCCCTGGTCACCCACGGTCTGCCAGCGAGGCGGGCCCAGCCCGTGCTGTGGCTCTGGCTGCTGCGCCCGTCCTGGTCGCCAGGGTCGTGGACACCGTGCACGACCTGTCAGGGGCGCACAGGCAAGCCTCGACCTGAGCACCGTTGCGCGCCGCCACCTCGCGCGCTCCCGAGCAGGGGTCGGCTGCGCCGCGCTGGAGGGACGTCGCAGCAGCCAGCGCCGCCAGGTCTGCCGCTGACTGCGCGGAACCCCGCGTGACGACAGCACCCACGAGCGCGGCCGTGCCCAGCACCAGGACGACGACGACAGCCACGAGCGCCAGCACCAGGACGGTCCCAGCCCCTCGGTCGTCGCGGACGCCGTAGGTCGCCCTCCCCCAGCGTGTCCCGGCGGCAACCGCAGGGCCAGCGTCGGGCACCGCGTCGTGCACCGTCACGGCACGCCCGTCGACGACTCGACGCGGGCGGTCGCGGTGGCCGAGACGGTCAGGGGCCCGGAGAACCATCCGCCGGTGACAGACGTTCTCACGGTGACAGTGACCCACGAGCCGTCACCGCCCACGGTCGCGGACGCCGAGCTCCCGGCCAGCTGCGCGACGATCTCGTGGACCCGGCCGTCGCTCTCCCCTGCCGACGCGGCACGAGCACCAGCCCTCGCAGCATCGACGACCCGGACCTGGGAGACACCCGCGACCACCACCACGAGGAGTGCCGCGAGGACGAGCACGACTGCCGGGAGCGCGACCGCGAGCTCCGCCGTCACGGCACCGTGGTCGTCCTGACGCAGGTGCCGCAGGCTGACGCGGCCCGAGCGCCGAGGCGCCCGCCCGTGCTCCACACCGCCGGCAGCGTGCTCGACGGTCATCAGCCGATGCTCAGGGCGGAGGTGACCAGTCCTGTGAGCAGACTGCGGACCGTCCCGCTCGAGAGGACTGTCACGAGCAGACCGGCAAAGCCGACAGCGGCGATCATCGCGATCGCGTACTCGGCCGTCGCCATCCCGGCGTCCGTCCCCTGCTCTACGACGGTGTCCCAACGGTGGCGGAGGCCTGCCGCCGCGTGCTCGTCACGTCGGCCGTGCTCGTCGTGTCGGCCGTGCTCATCGTGCTGGTCGTCGTGCTCAGCGCGTCGGCCGTCCTCGCCGTGGGCTACGGACCGTCCGAGGCTCACGGGTGCCGGCAGGGTCAAGGTGGTGCTCGTCATGATGTGCTCCTTGGTCGTGGTGCCCCGGACGCGAGTGCGCCCAGGAGGCCGGTCTCGGCGACGAGGCAGGTCGTGAGAGCCCACCCACCACCGTCCGGCGGTCCAGCACCTCGGTGTCTCTGGGGTGCTGGGTCCACTGTCGGCCGGTGGGGCCCGGTGGCGACTGCCTAGATCCGGCACGTGTGGATGGACGCAGACTCAGCGCACGCTGTGGACGGTCCACGCTCAACCGCCCATGAGCCCAGCGCCGAGCCCGGACCCGAGCGCCCCGATCACCGGGACGAGCCCGAGCAGCACGAAGGCCGGCAGCAGGCACAGCCCGAGCGGCAGCACGAGCCGCACACCCAGACGCGCGGCGGCCGTCCTCGACCGCGCGCGCCCCTCGTGGACGAGCTGCTCGCCCGCGACGCGCAGGGCGTCACCCGGTGGTGCCCCGTGGACCCATGCGGGACGCAGCGCCTCGGCGACGGGCCAGAGCCGGCCGGGGACCCGGTCCCAGGCCTGAGACCACCCAGCGCCCAGCAGCAGCGCCGCAGCCGCACGTGCCAGCCCGGTACCGTCGACCCCGCCGATCGACCGACCGACGGCCTCGAGCGCCCGCGGAACCCCGGCACCGGAACCCAGTGCGGCTCCGAGCAGGTCGAGGACCACAGTGAGGTCCACCGAGGGTTCGCCTCCTCCGCCCGCGCGGAGGTCGACAGACTCCCTCGCGCCCAGAGGACCGGCCCTGGCTCCCCGGCCGACGGCGGTCGCCCCGCCAGACGATCCGGCCGTCCGACGGGCCGCACGCCCCGAGCGCCGTGCCGCACGCCCGACCAGCCCTCTGTCGAGCCACCACGGCGTCGTCGCCGACCAGACGAGCAGAGCGACGAGCAGACCTGTGAGCAGGCTGCCCACGACAGGCATCCCGCTCATCGGTCGTCTCGTCCCGCAGCCGCTGAACGGACGAGCCTGCGTGACCACGCCTGACCGAGCACGAGCATCAGACCACCAGCGACAGGGGCCAGGGCGGCGGGCCCGCCGTCGAGGAGCAACCGGAGCGGAGAGGCACCGAGCACTGTGGCGAGCCCGGCGCCGACGACAGGCAGCCAGAGCAGCAGTCGCGCCGTAGACCGAGGTGCCGCGAGCGCCGCCTCGCGATCGGCTGCGGACTCCGCCGCGGTGACGAGGGTGGAGACGATCGAGTCGAGCACGGGGGCGACGGGAGACCCGATCTCGTGGGCGAGCCTGCACGCGGCGACGACGGCGTGGGCCTGGGAGCTGTCGTGGGTCAGGCCGACGAGGTCGTCCGCGCGGGGCATCCCGTCGGCCGTCGTCCCGATGTCGACGCTCGCCCAGGCGAGATCGGGCGGCATGCCGCTGCGGACGAGCCCGGCGACCTGCGTGATGACGACCTGGACGCGGCCCGTCTCGCCGCGTCGGCGGGAGAGACCGCCGCGCAGCCTCCCCACCGTGGGTCGGAGCGTGCGACCCAGTGCCCTCAGGGCTCTGCGCACGGGCGTCGTCGGGCGCAGGGAGCCACACCCGCGCACCGGGACCGACCCTGTCGCGAGCACGACCGCGGCAGCGAGCAGGACCCCGACCGCGCCGTCGGCGAGCCCTGGGAACCACAGGGCAGCGCTCATCCGAACCCGAGCCTGTGCGCGAGGTCGTCCCAGCCGGGGTGCCGCAGAGGGGTGCTCTCCCCGTCCCACGTCAGGGCCGGTGCGACCTCGAGGCTCCCGTCGGGTGCACGGCCGACCACGGCGATCTCCTCGAGATAGCGGCGCGAGTCTCCAGGATCAGCACCCGCGTCCGTGCGACGGCTCCTGCGACGCAGGTGCAGGACGGCGTCGAAGGCGCTGACAGCCTGCGCCACGAGAGCGGCTGCGGGCATCGAGGCGAGGGCCGCGAGCGCCTCGAGCCGGGCGGGGACGTCACGGGCCGTGTTGGCGTGGATGGTGGCGCTGCCACCCGCGTGCCCGGTGTTCAGCGCGGTGAGCACGTCGCGGACCTCTGCACCGCGGCACTCGCCCAGGACGATGCGGTCGGGTCGCATGCGCAGCGCCGTGCGCACGAGGTCGGCGAGGTCGACCCCTCCGGTGCCCTCGACGTTGGGACGGCGGGCGGTGAGCGGCACGACGTGCGGGTGGGACGGGACGAGCTCCCGGGCCTCTTCGATGGTGATGATGCGCTCCGAGGCGGGGACGAGGGAGAGCAGGGAGGCGAGCAGCGTCGTCTTGCCCGACCCTGTCGCGCCCGACACGAGGTAGGAGGCGCGTGCGCCGACGATCGCCTCGAGGACCGGCACCCACCCGGGCGGGACCGTCTGGGCGTCTGCGAGCTCGTCGAGGGTGAAGGCCTGGGCACGCAGGGTCCGCAGGGAGATCACCGCTCCGGCCGGGCACAGCGGGGCGAGGACGGCGTGCAGCCTCGTGCCGTCAGGGAGGCGTGCGTCGACCGTCGGGCTGGAGTCGTCGAGCCGTTGCCCACCAGCCGCGGCGAGGCGGACGGCGAGGTCGCGGACGTCCTGGTCGCTCCCGAGGTCGACGTCGACGCGGACGAGGCCCGAACCGCGGTCGACCCAGACGTCAGCCGGGCCGTTGACGAGCACGTCGGTGGCCGTCGGGTCGTCGAGGAGCTCCTGCAGCGGACCGGCGCCGAAGACCTCGGCCCGCACGACGCCGACGAGCTCGTCGAGGGCGTCGCTCCCCAGCAGGATGTCGCCCGCGTGCAGCGCGTCGACGACCTGCTCGCGCGTCGGGTGCGGTCCTGCCCGCGCGAGCCTGTCGCGCACACCGTGGAGGAGATCGTCCCGCGCCGGGTCGCTGCGGAGCCGCGGCGAGCCTGGACCAGGCTGCTGGGTGCCGGCGCGGGTCGGCTCCTCGGTGCCGGCACGGATCTGCCGCGAGGCGACCCGGGTCATCGGCTGGCCTGACCCGAGCCGGCGACGGCCTGCGCGTGCGAGAGGACGGCTCGGGCGACGTCCCCGAGCGAGGACCGGGCAGCGCCCCGGTCCGCACGACCACGACCACCTCCGCGGTCCCGGCGACCTCCGGCCCACCCTCGACCTCGTCCTGCGGGGTCCCGGCCGGTCCTCACAGGAGGGCCGGCCCCGGCCTCGACGGCTGTCGCGACCCGAGGGTCGGTGACGAGCTCGCCCCAGAGATCCATACCGGCCGCCGCGGCGACGTCGTGCGGGAGCAGCCGGCCTGCGGCGGACCTCCGGCAGACCAGCCCGGACGGGACGGGGCCGAGCTCGGCCGCGACAGACTGGGCCCCGGCGACCGAGAGCGTCTCGCAGAGGGCGACGACGAGCCCCACGTCGCAGGACCGGGCACGGTCTGCGACCCGTCCCTGAGGGAGGTCGAGGACGACGAGGTCCGCAGCGGAGACCACAGCGCGCAGCACGTCACCTTCGACCTCGTCGGGGTGAGCGAGGCTACGGGCTCTGTCCGTGCTCAGGACGTGCACCCCGGACCACCGCGGCAGCAGGTCGAGCAGCCTGACGGGGTCGACCTCGCCGCGCGCGTCCTGCAGGTCTGCCCATCGCAGACCAGGTTCTTCCTCGATGCCGAGCACCACGTCGATCCCGGCACCCGCGTGCCGTCCGTCGACGAGCACGGCGAGCAGCCCGTCGCGCGCACCCGTCACGGCGACAGCGGCAGCGAGGGTCGACGCACCGACGCCGCCGCAGGCCCCGACCACACCGACCGTGACAGCGCGGGTCGAGGGACCACCGGCCCGTGGACCGTCAGGGCCGGCTCGACGCCGGTCCGTCCCGCCGAGTGTCGCGCCGGGTACCCCTGTCGGGTGCGCCAGGGTCGCGACGGCACGCGGCGATGTCCCCGCAGGTGCCACGGGAGGCGGCGAAGACCCGAAGGCCGCGCGAGCTGGGGAGGCTGTGGAGGACAGTCCGGTCGGTTGGCTCAGCGCAGTCGGGGAGCTCAGCACAGTCGAGTGGCTCAGCGCAGTCGGGTAGGTCAGCACAGTCGGTGAAGTTGGCGACGAGACAGTTCCATCAGTCATCGCCCTACGGTGGCTGCCACGACCCGTCCTGGGCTCCCCGGCCCACCCGACCTCGGGACGAGGGGTCCCATCGGGCCCCCTGTGGACGACCAGAGGCCGCACCGCCCGACCGGTTACGCTCGAACGGTGACCTCATCTCCTGCCCCGGACGCTGCGGCGGGGCGACGCACCGCGGCGTTCTTCGACCTCGACAAGACGATCATCGCGACCTCGTCGACGGCCGCCTTCTCACGCCCCTTCCTCGCGGGTGGGCTCTTGTCCCGCGGCGCCGTGCTGCGCGCCGCGTACGCGCACTTCCTGTTCCTCGTGGGCAGCGCCGACGCCGACCAGACCGAGCGGATGCGCGCCCACCTCAGCTCGATGGTCACCGGATGGCCCGTCGACCAGGTGTCGGCCATCGTCGCCGAGACCCTGCACGAGCTCATCGATCCCTACGTGTACGCCGAGGCCGTGACGCTCATCGCCGAGCACAGGGCCGCCGGCCGCGACGTGGTGATCGTGTCAGCCTCGGGTGCGGAGCTGGTCGAGCCCATCGCCGCGATGCTCGGCGCAGACCAGGCCGTCTCGACCCGCATGGAGGTGGTCGACGGCCGCTACACGGGCGAGATCGACTTCTACGCCTACGGGGAGAACAAGGCCGAGGCCGTCCGACGTCTCGCCGAGGAGCACGGCTACGACCTGGACGGCTCGTACGCGTACTCGGACTCGATCACCGACGCCCCGATGCTCTCGGCGGTCGGCCACGGCTTCGCCGTCAACCCCGACCGCACCCTGCGCCGCCTCGCCGCCGAGCAGGGCTGGGGCGTGCTCACCTTCAACCGGCCCGTGGCGCTGCGCAGGGTCCTCTCGCCCCGCGCTTCGGTCGCGACAGGGGTCGCCGCGCTGGTGGGGACGGGTGCTGCGATCGTGGTGTGGCGGCTGCTGCGCCGCCGCTCCGTCTGAACGGCTCAGACCGACCAGAGGCACTTCCTGTGACCCCCTTCACACCGCCGCCCGAGCGGAGTAGAAAGGGAGGACAACAGAACGCAGGGAGCAGGACCCACGCGCGACCGGTCCCCGTGAGGACATGCTGACCAGGCTCGACCTGGAGCAGCAACTTGGAGAGTGCACGCCTGATACCTGTCCGCTGCGTCTGACCGACGGCGTCCCTCGGGAGAGGGACGCCGTCGGTGCGTCCAGCCGTGCTCACCGCGCACCGCACGCCGCACGCCGCGCACCGCCAAGCGATCCGCTCTCTGGACTCCGCCGTCCCACGTCCACGCTCAGCCCGCGTTCTCGCCCTCGCGTCACTAGTCTGACCTGATGACCTCAGCGCCGAGCGTGTCCTCGTCCATCACCGTCCGTCTCGAGGTCGTCGCCCGACCGACCGCAGTGAGCGAGCTGACGACGTCCATCGAGCACACCGGCGGCATCGTCACGGGCCTCGACGTGACCGCCTCGCACTCCGACCACATCTCCGTCGACGTCACCTGCGCCACGCGCGGCGACGCGCACGCGACCGAGATCGTCGACGCTCTCCGGGCGATCCCGGGCGTCAAGGTCGGCCCGGTCAGCGACCGCACCTTCCTGCTGCACCTCGGCGGCAAGCTGCGCATCGAGTCCAAGGTGCCGATCCGCAACCGCGACGACCTCTCGATGATCTACACCCCCGGCGTCGCCCGTGTCTGCCAGGCGATCGCGAAGAACCCCGAGGACGCCCGCCGCCTCACCATCAAGCGCAACACGATCGCCGTCGTCACCGACGGCACCGCGGTCCTCGGGCTCGGAGACATCGGTCCCCTCGCCTCGCTGCCCGTCATGGAGGGCAAGGCCGCGCTCTTCAAGCGCTTCGCCGACATCGACGCCTTCCCGATCGCCCTCGACACGACAGACGTCGACGAGATCGTCGCCGCAGTCAAGGCCATCGCCCCGGTCTTCGCCGGGATCAACCTCGAAGACATCTCGGCGCCCCGCTGCTTCGAGGTCGAGCGTCGCCTGCGCGCCGAGCTCGACATCCCGGTGTTCCACGACGACCAGCACGGGACCGCGATCGTCGCCCTCGCCGCCCTCACCAACGCGCTGATCGTCGTGGGCAAGTCGCTGCCCGACGTCAAGATCGTGCTCTCGGGGGCCGGGGCCGCCGGGACCGCAGTGCTCAAGCTGCTCCTCGCCGCCGGGGCGCGCGACGTCGTCGTCGCCGACATCGACGGCGTGATCTACCCCGGACGCCCCGGCCTGGCCGAGTCGCTCGTCTGGACCGCCGAGAACACCAACCCTCGCGGCTTCACGGGCACGCTCAAGGAGGCGCTCGCGGGAGCAGACGTGTTCATCGGCGTGTCTGCGCCGGACGTCATCACCGGGGACGACGTCGCGACGATGGCCGAGGACTCGATCGTCTTCGCGATGGCCAACCCCTCCCCCGAGGTCGACCCCGACGAGGCCGCGAAGCACGCCGCGATCGTCGGCACGGGCCGCAGCGACTTCGCGAACCAGATCAACAACGTGCTCGCCTTCCCAGGCGTGTTCCGCGGGCTGATCGACGCCAGGTCGAGCAAGGTCACCGAGCCGTTGCTGCTCGCCGCGGCCAAGGCTCTCGCCGCCGTGATCCACGAGGACGAGCTCAACCCGACCTACATCGTCCCGAGCGTGTTCAACCCCGAGGTGACCACGCTCGTGGCCGCCGCCGTCGAGGCGACGGCCCGCGCGGAGGCCGAGGCCGACGCAGCAGCGGCCGCGAGCGCCTAGCCGGGCCAGGCCCAGCCAGACCGTCAGGCCCAGGCGCCCCGCACGTACTGGGGCTGCCAGCGGGCCTGGTCGGTCGGCACGCCGAGCTCGTGGGCCGCGCGCAGCGGCCAGTGCGGGTCGCGCAGGCCCTCGCGGCCGAGCATCACGGCGTCGGCAGACCCGTCGACGAGCACCTGCTCGGCCTGCGCGGGGTCGGTGATGAGACCGACGGCGCTGACGGCCACGCCAGACACCTCGCGGACGACCCGCGCCGCAGGCACCTGGTACCCGGGACCGACGGGGATCTGCGCGGGGGCGTTGCCGCCGGTCGAGACGTCCACGAGGTCGACCCCGTGCTCGCCGAGCACAGCGGCCACCTGCGCGACGTCGTCGACCGACAGGCCGTCGGGCAGCCAGTCTGTCGCCGAGACCCTGACGAACAGCGGCTTGTCGGCTGGCCACACCGCGCGGACCGCGTCGGTCACCTCGACGAGCAGCCGTGCGCGGTCCTCGAGCGGACCCCCGTAGCCGTCGGTGCGGTGGTTGGACAGGGGCGAGAGGAACTGGTGCAGCAGGTACCCGTGGGCCGCGTGGATCTCGACCACGTCGAAGCCGGCCTCGTCCGCCCGGACCGCCGCCGCGGCGAAGGCCGCGGGAAGCTCCGCGATCTCTTGCGCGGTCATCTCGCGCGGTGCCTCGTAGCCGGGGAAGGCCTCGGCCGAGGGGCCCACGGTCTCCCATCCACCGTCCACAGCAGCGACCGAGCCGCGGTGCTCGCTCCACGGTCGGAAGGTCGAGGCCTTGCGCCCGGCGTGGGCGAGCTGGATGCCCGCACGCGACCCGCGCTCGTGCACGAAGTCGACGATGCGCGCCCACGCGGCCGTGTGCTCCTGGGACCAGATCCCGGTGTCCTGCGGCGTGATCCGACCCTCGGGGACGACTGCGCTCGCCTCGGCGACGACGAGCCCGAAGCCACCCTGGGCCCGTGCGCCGAGGTTGACGAGGTGCCAGTCACCAGGCAGGCCGTCGACGGCGGAGTACTGGCACATCGGAGCGAGCCAGACCCGGTTGGGGAAGGTGACAGAGCGCAGCGTGAGGGGCTCGAAGAGCAGCGGTGAGGTCATGCTGGTCGCAACGCCCGCGCTGGTCCGAGCATTCCTCCACGTGCGACGTCGTCGCGACGGCGGCGCCACGGCAGCCGCCCGTCCCCGACCCAGCGAGTCCCGGGGGTTGACAGCCGAAGGGAGGCCGATGGTCCCATGAAGGGGGACACCGCCGGGAGGATCCTTGATCACGTGCTGACCATCCCGGAGACCCTCGAGTACCAGCGCGCTGCGGCGCTCACCAAGGTCGCGGCCACCCGCCGCCCCCTCGCCTACACCGTCCAGGCGATGATGGCCGGAGCCTACGTCGGCGTCGCCGTCGTGCTCATGGTCTCTGCGGCCGGACCGTTCCTGGCGCAGGACTCCCCAGCCGCCAAGCTGGTGTCGGGCCTCGTGTTCGGCATCGCGCTCACCCTCGTGGTCATCGCGGGCGGCGAGCTCTCGACCTCGAACATGATGACGCTCACCCAGGGCGCGATCGGCCGGTCCGTCCGGTGGGGCCAGGGCGCGGGGACGCTGGCCTTCAGCTTCTTCGGCAACATGCTCGGGGCCTTCGCCTTCGCCGCCCTCGTGCACTTCTCCGGGGTCCTGGCGCCCGAGACCCCCGGCGGGAAGATGATCTCGTCCATGCTCGCGGCGAAGGCGCACGAGTCCAGCACGCAGCTGTTCTTCCGCGCCGTGCTCTGCAACATCCTCGTGTGCCTGGCCATCTGGTCCTGCGCCCGCCTGACGTCCGAGGGCGCCAAGCTCTTCGTCATCTTCTGGTGCCTGCTGGCCTTCATCACCTCGGGATTCGAGCACGTGGTCGCCAACATGACCACCTACGGTCTCGGCCTCATGAGCGGCGACCCTGAAGCCACCTGGGGGCACTTCGCCCGCAACATGACCGTCGTCGGGATCGGCAACCTCGTGGGCGGCGCCGTCGTGGTCGGGCTCGGCTACGCACTGGTCGCCGGTCCGCTGCGCCCCGCGCTCCCCGTCCCGCTCGACACGCCAGCCGCTCGCTGAGGCTCTCGCTCGCGAAGCCTGCTGCCCGCCTCACCTGCTCCGCGCTCGGCCTGCTCGTCACCGGGCTTGCTCGTCAATGGGCTTGCTCGTCAATGGGCCGCTCCTCACCGGAACCCCACACGGCGGATGCTCCGCACCTCTCGGTACGGAGCATCCGTCGTCTCACGCGCTCGTCGGCCGGGGCATCACCGGACGCCGAGCGTCGCGAGCAGGTGGCGACGGGTCCGAGGGGGCGGACCCGCCGTCACGGCAGCAGCCCGTCCCGTCACCCTTCCCCGGTCCGACGGCGGACTGCGAGCAGACCCGCTCCGGTGAGGAGCAGGAGCGCACCGGCCAGCAGGCCGGCCCCGAGGTCGTCCGCACCCGTGCGGGCCAGACCACCCGAGGACCCAGCCCCTGTCGGGGCCGGCGCCGCGGCGCCGGGCCAGCGGATGACAGAGCCACCGGGCGTCACGAGGAAGCCGTCGGCCATGTCCATCACCACGAAGCCCGTCGCGAGCTGGTCGGCACCGAGCTCACCCGAGACGCTGCCGGTCAGGTAGACCGCGTGCGCCCCGAGGTCGAAGGCCTCGTCGACCGGGAAGGTCAGCGTGACGTTCCCCTCGGCGTCGGCCACGACGGGCTCGAGCGGCAGCGGTGTCGACCGGACCACACCCGAGACGGTCTCACCCGGGACGAACCCGCTGCCGTAGACCTCCTGGGTCATGCCCGCGCCCCGGACCAGCAGCGAGTACTTGACGACCGCGAAGGGGCGTCCGGCGGGGACATCCTGGGCCTCGACCACGAAGGCCGTGGTGTCGGTGCTCGTCTGGTCCCCGACGGTCTGGGTCGCGGTCACCGGGTAGGCGCCAACCCCGACCTCGGGCAGCGTGGCCTCCCACGTGCCCTCGGGTGAGACCGTCACCGTCTGGTCGTCCCAGCCCGGGACCGACACCACGACTTCGGCGTCAGGCTGACCGGCACCCGTGACGACCACGTCGGTCGCCTCGCCTGCCGGCACGGTGATCACGTCACCGTCGAGCGGCGAGGTGATGACGACGTCAGCGACCTCCATGGCCTCGACGGTCACCCCGACGGCGTCGGAGGACTCGACGTCTCCGACGGTCTGGACCGCCTCGACCTCGTAGGCGCCGACTGCCAGCGCCTCGAAGGTCACCGTCCAGGTCCCGTCGGGGCCGACAGTCGTCGGCTGGTCGTCCTGACCTGTCACGGAGACCACCACGTCGGCACCGATCTGCCCCTCACCCTCGACCACGAGCTCGCTCGTCGCGCCGGGCAGCACCCAGATCGAGCTGCCGTCCTGGGGTGAGGTGATGACGACGGGGACGATCTCCCCGACGGCGATCGTCACACCCACGGTGTCGGTCGTGAAGGACACCTCGATGGTCTGGGTCGCGGTCACCTGGTAGGCGCCGACCCCCAGCTCCGGGAAGGTCACGGTCCACGTGCCGTCTGTCTCGACGGTCGCGGTCTGCGGCTCATGACCGGGGATGGTCACGACCACCTCGGCGCCGGCCTCGCCCGAGCCGACCACCGTGACGTCGAGCAGGCTCGCTTCGTCGGGGACCGTGAGCACGTCACCGTCGGCCGGCAGGGTGATCGTCACAGGGTCGACCTCGGCCGCGTCGATGTCGACCTGGACCTCGACGGTGATGCTGTCCGAGCTCGTCTGGTCACCGACGGTCTGGCTGGCGGTGATGTCGTAGCTCCCCGCACCGAGCCCGGGGAACGTGGCGGTCCACGTGCCGTCAGGCCCGACGACCACCGTCTGGTCGTCCTCACCCTCGACGCTCACGAGCACCTGGGCGCCGACGTCGCCGGACCCGGTCAGGACGAGGTCTGCCGCGGTACCGGGGAGCACCGTGATGATGGTGTCGTCGCCGGGTGCGGTGATGTCGACGGGGACGACCGCGTCGACCTCGACGGTGACGGCAGCCTGGTTGGTCTGGCCGTCGGCCGTCTGGGTGGCTGTCACGACGTGCTCGCCCTCCCCGAGCCCGGGGAAGGTGACGGTCCAGGAGCCGTCAGGCCCGACCGTCGCGGTCTGCGGCGTCTCGCCGGGGACGGTGACGACGACCTCGCCGCCGATCTCCCCGGTGCCCGAGACCACGAGGTCCGTGGTCCCGCCGACCGGGACCGTGACCACGTCGCCCGAGACTGGCGCGAGGATCACGACCTGCGCGATGCTGCCGACCTCGACCGAGACGGAGACCTCGTCCGTGCTGGGCACGGACCCGGCGAGCTGGCCGACCGTCACGTCGTAGGAGCCGACCCCGAGACCTGGGAAGGTCACCGTCCACGTACCCTCGGGGCTGACCGTCGTCGGCTGGTCCGGCTGGCCGGAGATCGAGGCGACGATGCTGGCTCCAGCGGCGCCGGACCCTGTGACCACGAGGTCGGTCGACCCGCCCGTGGGGACGGAGAAGACCGCGTCGTCGAGCGGAGCGGTGATCGCCACGGGAGCGGCGACCTGGACGGCGACGGAGACGTCGGTCGTCGAGACGACGGTCCCCACGGTCTGGTCCGCCGTGACCGTGTACTCGCCTGCTCCGAGGCCCGGGAACGTCGCCGTCCACGTGCCGTCGGTCTCGACGGTGACGGTCTGGTCAGGCTGACCTGTCACCGAGACCACGACCTCGGCACCGGCGTCGCCTGTCCCTGCGACCACCAGGTCGGTCGTGCCGCCGTCGGCGACGTAGAGCACGCCTCCGTCGAGCGGGGCCGTGATGCTCACGGCGTCGACCCCGTCGACCGTGACCGTGACGGTCTCGGTCGTCGTCTGGTCGCCGACGG
>Ga0308165_1002448_pt1 | contig 22141 bp, 27 predicted proteins | sample PhyWR2_FD_201032 | JGI IMG/M metagenome (GOLD analysis project Ga0308165, IMG submission 201032) | Phyllosphere microbial communities from UC Gill Tract Community Farm, Albany, California, United States - DLSLW.R2 | ecosystem: Host-associated > Plants > Phyllosphere > Unclassified | place: USA... | reverse complement strand
GTATTGCCTTCAGGAACATAATCCGGATTACGAACCGGCGCCCGGACTGACCCATTAGGGGGGATGGAAGGGGCGCTGTCGTTCATTGGCGACAGGGAAACTCGCGTGGCAGCCGAAGCGAAGCTCGACCCGATGCACCAGTTCCAGCTCGAGAAGCTGGCGGGCGCGGACTGGAACATTGCCGGTTACAACGTCGCTTTCACCAATAGCGCGCTGTGGATGGCCATCGCGACGCTTGCGTTGATCGTTTTCGTTGCGGGCGGCATGAAGCGCGCCGTCGTGCCTGGCCGCTGGCAGATGGCTGTCGAGACCTTCACCGGTTTCATCGGCGGCATGCTGGCTGCCAACGTCGGCAAGAACGGCAAGAAGTACGTTCCGTACATCTTCTCGCTGTTCATGTTCATCCTGTTCGCGAACTTCCTTGGCCTGATGCCGCTCGGCGTCGTCGGCGTGCACGCCTTCACCTTCACCAGCCACTTCTCGGCTACTGGTGTTCTGGCGGTGCTGTCCTTCGCGATCGTGCTTATCGTCGGCTTCTCGAAGCACGGCCTTCACTTCTTCTCGCTGTTCGTGCCGCACGGCACTCCGGTTGGCATGATCCCGATCATCTTCGTGGTCGAGCTGATCTCGTTCCTGGTGCGTCCGTTCAGCCTCGGCCTGCGACTGTTCGTTGCGATGATGGCCGGCCACGTCCTGCTTGAGGTGCTTTCGAGCTTCGTCATCAGCGGCGGCAACAACGGCCCGATCATGTTCGTGATCGCCGGTGTTCCCAGCTTTGTCCTGATGGTCGGCATCTGCGCTCTCGAGCTGCTGGTCGCTGGTATCCAGGCTTACGTTTTCGCTCTTCTCACTTGCGTCTATCTGAACGACGCAGAGAACCTTCACTGATTTTTTCTACCACACTCGGGTTTACCAAAGGGAGTTTTTGAAATGGACGCAGAAGCTGCAAAGATGCTCGGCGCTGGCTTCGCCGCTATCGGTGCCGGCCTCGCTTCTATCGGCGTGGGCAACGTCTTCGCGAAGTTCCTCGAAGGCGCACTGCGCAATCCGGGCGCCGCTGACGCCCAGCAGGGTCGTCTCTTCATCGGTTTCGCCGGTGCAGAGCTTCTTGGCCTGCTTTCGTTCGTCATTGCCGCGCTGCTGATCTTCGCCTGATCCAGCGCCTGACCGGATTGGCTCCGGCTGCCTCATACCCTTTGGGTGAGGCGGCCGGGACTTTCTACGGTTCAAGATTTTTCACGGCAACCTCGAGACAAGGCTGACCAATGCCTCAGATCGCACAGCTAGGCGAGTTCTACTCCAGCCAGATTTTCTGGCTGCTGATCTTCTTCGGTATCACTTTCTTCGTCGTTGGACGGGGTATGGTTCCGAAGGTGATGGACACCGTCGCGAGCCGCGACAAGCAGATCGCCGACGACCTCAAGGCTGCCGAAGCCGCGCGTGCGCAGGCAGACGCGGAAGAAGCCGCATGGCGCGCTCGTGAGAACGCCAACCGCGCCCAGGCGCAGGGGCTGATCGCGGATGCACGCGGCAAAGCCGCTGCCGCCACCGCGCAGCGTCTCGCTGTCGCCCAGGCCGGCATCGACGCCACCATCGCCGGGGCCGAAACCCGTATCGCCGAGGCGCGCCGTTTGGCCGCCGACGAGATCGAGACTGTCGCCGCCGACGCCACCCGTGAGATCGTCAGCCGCGTCGCCGGCCTCTCGCTTGACGACGCCGCCGTGCGCGGCGCGGTGAAGGAGAACCTGGTCCATGGCTGAAACCTCCGCGACTGACGCCAACGCCGCCGTCGAACATGGCCTCGCTCACGAGGGTGCCGAACTGACGGGTGCGCAGACCGCGCATACCGCCACGGTCGAGCATCACGCCGAACCGCTGTTCCTGGGCTTCGCGCCTCCGGTTGCAGTCGTCAGCGCCTCGATGATCGTCCTGCTTGCCATCCTGGTCTGGAAGGGCGCGCCCAAGATGATCACCGGCGGGCTCGACTCCAAGATCGCCGAGATCAAGGCGCAGCTTGCAGAAGCGAAGACCCTGCGCGCTGAGGCCGAAAGCCTGCGCAAGGAATACGCGGACAAGATTGCCGGCGCCGAAAAGGACGCCGCGGCTATGCTCGACCATGCCCGTCACGAAGCCGAGGCGATCATCGCCAAGGCCGAGAAGGACACTGTCGAAGTGGTGGCCCGCCGCGAAAAGATGGCGCAGGACAAGATCGGCGCCGCTGAATTTGCTGCGGTCACCGGCCTGCGCAACCAAGCAGCCGCTGCCGCTGCTGCGGCCGCCAAGGTTTTGATTGCCGCCAACCATTCGGCGGACGCGGACAAGGTGCTGGTCGACCAGGCCATCGCCGGAATCTGATCTCGGCCCGAAAGGGCAGGTAAAACGGGCCTCCGTCCTTTCGGGACGGGGGCTTTTTTGCGTCTGAACGAGATTTGCTAAGGTGCGGGCGAAAACATGGAGTTTGACGCCGGGCGGACAAGCTCTAGGCTTTACGTCCAGAAAAGAAGGAGAGGCTCATCATGTTCGTGAAGTTTACCGGTGCCGACCGTACCCCTACCGCGATCAATGCAGCACAGGTCACTTTCGTTTCGCAAGTCGATGTTGGAACCCGCGTTCGCTTCGGCGAGGGACGCTCCGTCACTGTCATCGAACCGCTGGAGGAGGTTATGAAGCGTCTCAACCTGACACTGTCATTTCCGGATACCTGATGCGCAGGTTCCTCCCGCAGCTTGGTATGAGGAGGCGGGCGCGTCGCAGCGCAGTAGGTGACGGGATTTTCCCGAATCACTGATTTCTTTGGCAGCGCCTCTCCATTTCGCTTCGCGAAACAGGGAGGCGCTCGTGCCTAGAAATTATCCTTCGCGCTCCTGAGCGCGGCAAACGTCTCAACCGCATCGCCGCCGCCCCAGCGTGCCTGCATCGCCTGATCGTCGGCGCGCAGGAAAGGGTTGGTCGCCAGTTCCCGTTCGAGTTTGGCGGGGACGGTGGCCAGGCCCTTTTCGCGGCGGCGGGTTATTTCCTGCGCATAGGCCTGCAACTCGGCGTTGTCCGGGTCGGCGTGGAGCGCGAAGCGGGCATTAGAAGCAGTGTATTCGTGCGCGCAGTAGATCATCGTCACAGCGGGCAGGGCCTTCAGCCGCTGGAGCGAGGCCCAGAACTGACCGGGTGTGCCCTCGAACATGCGTCCGCAGCCTAGCGCGAACAGCGAATCGCCTACGAACGCGATGGACGCGCCGGGCAAATGGTACGCGATGTGGCCATTGGTATGGCCGCCGACATCGATCACGAAAGCCTGGCGGTCACCGATGGAAACGACATCGCCCTGGCCCACGGTGCGATCGACCGCCTCGATTTTGGCGGCATCGCCGACCGGGGCAGTTACGCGGCACCCCGTCGCCGCCTTGATGGCGGCATTGCCGCCGGCATGGTCCGGGTGCCAGTGAGTGTTCCAGATCTGGGTGATCTGCCAGCCCTTGTGGGCCGCCTGCCGCAGGTATTCGTCCGCATCCGGCGTGTCGATACATACGGTTTCGCCGCTCTCGCTATCATGAAGCAGGTAGCCGTAGTTGTCGGACAGGCAGGGGAACTGGTGGACTTCAAGCATTGTGACCTCTCCTTGCGCGGAAGAGATGTAAGCATTCATGCGTCGGCGGGGAAGGGCAGGTTGAGCTGCCAGCTCACGCCGTGGACGTCGCTGAGCCATGTAAACATGGCGCTGAATTCGTAGGCGTCCAGCGGCATCATCACCTTGCCGTCGGCGCCCAGCACCTTTGCGGCGTGACGAAGCTGCGCCTCATCGTCGCAGTCGATGAAGATCGAGGTCGAGGGGGTGAAGGTGAAACCGTGGGGTATGTCGCTATCGAGGACGTGCCATTGCGTGCCGCCAAGGGTGAAGTACGCGCGGGCGATCTTGCCTTCGAATTCGCCGGCGCCGTGATGATCGAGCGCCGTCACCTCAAGGTGATCGGGAAAGGCGCGCTTCCACAGCATGAGCGCATCCTGTGCGTCGCCCTGGAACATCAGGAAGGGGGTGGCGTGCATGGAAGCCTCCGTCTCGTCACTGCTTCTGGATCAGACAAAGCGGTGGGAGCGGGGATGTTCCATTCTTCCCAAGACGGACAACAAAGCAAAAGCCCGCCCGGATTGCTCCGGACGGGCCTTGCTTTTGTTCAACCTGCAACTTGGGCTGAAGGTCGAAGCTATCAGCGGTTCTTGAGCGCTTCGCCCAGGATGTCGCCGAGCGATGCGCCCGAGTCGGACGAACCGTACTGCTCCACTGCTTCCTTCTCTTCGGCCAGCTGGCGGGCCTTGACCGAGAAGTTCGGCTTCTTGGAACGGTCGAAACCGGTAACCATGGCGTCGAGCTTCTGGCCGACCTGGAAGCGGTCGGGACGCTGCTCGTCGCGGTCGCGGCCGAGATCCGAACGCTTGATGAAGCCAGTGGCGCCATCGTCGCCAGCCTGGACTTCCAGGCCGCCGTCGCGGACTTCGAGGATGGTCACGGTGGTGACCTGACCACGACGCAGGCCGCCTTCGGCGCCCGATGCAGCAACGCCGCCAGCTGCCGGAGCACCGCGCTCGAGCTGCTTCATGCCGAGGCTGATGCGCTCCTTCTCGACGTCGACGTCGAGAACCACGGCCGAAACCTCTTCACCCTTGCGGTGCAGAGCCAGCGCGTCTTCACCCGAGATGCCCCAGGCGATGTCCGACATGTGAACCATGCCGTCGACGTCGCCGTCGAGACCGATGAACAGGCCGAATTCAGTGGCGTTCTTGACTTCGCCTTCAACCTGCGAACCGACGGGGTGCTTCTCGGCGAAGGCTTCCCAAGGATTCTGCTGAGCCTGCTTGAGGCCGAGGCTGATCCGGCGCTTGTCGGAATCGACCTCGAGAACCATGACTTCGACTTCCTGCGAGGTCGAAACGATCTTGCCCGGGTGGACGTTCTTCTTGGTCCAGGACATTTCCGAAACGTGGACCAGGCCCTCGATCCCGGCTTCCAGCTCCACGAAGGCGCCGTATTCGGTGATGTTGGTGACAGTGCCTGCCAGCTTCGCGCCGACCGGGTACTTGACGGCTGCGCCTTCCCAGGGATCGCTTTCCAGCTGCTTCATGCCGAGGCTGATGCGCTGGGTTTCCGAGTTGATGCGGATGATCTGCACCTTCACGGTATCGCCGATGGCGATGACTTCGCTCGGGTGGTTGACGCGCTTGTAGCTCATGTCGGTGACATGGAGCAGGCCGTCGATGCCGCCGAGGTCAACGAACGCACCGTAGTCGGTGATGTTCTTGACGACGCCGTCGATGACCTGACCTTCGGTCAGCTTGTCGATCAGCTCGCTGCGCTGTTCTGCGCGGGTCTCTTCGAGGACGGCGCGGCGCGACACGACGATGTTGCCACGGCGACGGTCCATCTTGAGGATCTGGAAGGGCTGCGGCACATCCATGAGCGGGGTGACGTCGCGCACGGGGCGGATGTCGACCTGCGAACCGGGAAGGAATGCAACGGCGCCGTCGAGATCGACAGTGAAGCCGCCCTTGACGCGGCCGAAGATCACGCCTTCGACGCGCTTGCCTTCACCGAATTCGTTTTCGAGCTTGTCCCAGGCAGCTTCGCGGCGTGCGCGATCGCGCGACAGCATCGCTTCGCCGTCGGCGTTCTCGACGCGGTCGACGTAAACTTCGACTTCGTCGCCGACCTTCAGGCCGTGGTCGTCTTCACCGCGAGCGAATTCGCGCAGCGAAACGCGGCCTTCGCTCTTGAGGCCCACGTCGATGACGGCCTTGTCGTTCTCGATGGCGGTGATGGTGCCCTTGACGACACGTCCCTCGAAACCGTCGTCGGCAGCGCCGCCGAACTGGTCATCGAGCATTTTCGCGAAATCGTCGCGAGTCGGATTGGCAACTGAGGCCATGTAACCCATTTCCTTCGTTCGATTTTCCGGCCTGGCGGTTGGATCCGCCGGTCTTTTCTCCATGGTCCGCACCATGCGGGCCACAGGCCAAAGGGGCCGTACTGCCGCGATGGCCGGATGCCGGTCGCGGCGTTCCGACGATTCTCGCGAACCTTCGGGACCGGCGGCGCTTAGGCCCGAGGGCGCGGAAATGCAAGGGAAATGGCGGGTACGGGGAGGATGAGAGAGGTGAACTAGGCGCTGCCCAGAACGGGCTTAACGACCTAGCCTTCTTCGTCAGCCTGAACGTGTTTCAGGGTGAAAGCAGATTTGGGTGCTGAGGGTGTACCCCCGCTTATGCTGAGTTTGTCTGAGTATGGGGAACATCGCGCCGCGCCTCGGGGCCTTCGACAAGCTCAGGCTGAGCGGATTTGGCAGGTCTGTTTTTGGTGGAAAGCGGTCGTTTGTCTTCGGCATGCTGGAACCCATGAGCGGGACTCGAACCCGCCAAACAAGCCGCTCATTTGAGCCGTTTGCCCACGCCGACCGTGTCAGGGTCCGAGATTATGATAGAGACAATGGGAATGCTCGCAACGAGGCGCAAACCGACACCGGCCCTCGCTCAGCGCTGCTTCTTGGTGAGGGGCGCAGTGAAATCGGGGTCCTTCTTTGCCACCCAGTCTACGAACTTGCGCACGTTCGGGTTGTCGAGCAGCCCTTCCACATTCATCCCGTGGCGCTGTAGTTCGGAATTGGTGAAGTTGGTGATGAGTGCCTGCTGGCAGATGGGGTGCATGGGCACGGTATCGCGCCCGCCCCGGCTCTTGGGCACGGGATGGTGCCAGACGATGGTCTTGCCGGTGGGGCGGCTGCAGAGCCAGCAGGGCACTACCTCTACCGGAGCGTCTTCTTCGTCTGCTACGTCTTCGTAAGGACCGTGTTTGGGGTGCTTGCGCGCCATGGTTCTACCTGAATTACCTGAGGTTACGCTGTCTATAGCGGCGCGCGGTGCATTCCCACACCGCCAGCCGGCACATAGGGTTCAGCCCTGCGCCGAGGCGAGTGCGGCTTCGGCGATGCCGATCGCTTCGGCCACGGCCTGATCGCGGTCGAGGTCCGAGGTGTCCAGAACGACGGCGCCTGGAGCCACAACCAGCGGAGCGTCCTTGCGCGAACGGTCGCGTTCGTCGCGGGCGGCGAGGTCGGCGGTGATGGCTTCCAGTGTGATGTCGCGGCCGTGGCTTTGCATTTCGGCGAAGCGGCGGCGGGCGCGGGCCTGGCTGCTGGCGGTGACAAACAGCTTGGCGGTGGCATCGGGCGCGATGACGGAGGCGATGTCGCGCCCGTCGAGCACGGCGCCGCCCGCCCGCGTCGCGAAGGCGCGCTGGCGGTCGTAAAGGGCGCGGCGAACGGCCGGGTGAACCGAGACGCGGCTAGCAAGCCCGCCGGTTTCCTCGGAGCGCAGTTCGGGATCGAGCAGCAGGCTTTCCGGGAAGGCGCAGGCGGCGAGCGCTGCCGCTGGGTCTTCCAGGTTGCCGCCATCGAGCACGCATTGGCGGCCCACCGCGCGGTACAGCAGGCCGGTGTCCAGGTGAGGCACGCCGAAGTGCGCGGCAAGGGCGCGGGCTATGGTGCCCTTGCCCGAGGCGGTAGGGCCGTCGACGGCGATAATCATGCCGCCAACTCGTCCAGCATGGCCTCGAAGACCGGGAAGCTGGTGGCGATGGGGCGGGTGTCGTCGACCTCGACGCCGCTGCGGCTTGCGATGCCCGCGATCGCCATCGACATGGCTATGCGGTGGTCCAGGTGGGTGGCGATCGCGGCGTCGCTGCCGGGTAGGGGCTGGCCCCCGGTGCCGGTGATGACGAGACCGTCCTCGGTTTCGCGCACTGCGGCGCCGGCGGCGGTGAGGGCAGCGGCCATCACCGAGATACGGTCTGATTCCTTGACGCGCAGTTCGTCGAGGCCGGTGGTGGTGGTGATCCCTTCCGCCAGCGATGCGGCGACGAACAGGGCGGGAAACTCGTCGACCATGCTGGGCACGACAGCCGGGTCCACATCGATGCCCTTGAGCGCGGAGTGACGTACCAGCAGGTCCGCAACCGGCTCGCCGCCGACTTCGCGCGGGTTTACTTCCTCGATGGAGCCGCCCATCAGGCGCAGCACTTCGACGATTCCGGCGCGGGTGGGGTTGAGGCCGACGTTCTCGATCAGAACTTCACTGCCGGGCACGACCAGCGCAGCGACGATGAAGAAGGCGGCCGAGGACGGGTCGCCGGGAACCTCGATGGTCTGCGGCTTGAGTTCGGCCTCGCCCCGGATCGAGATGACGCGGGCGCCGTCGGCGTCGGTCTCGACGGTCAGTTCTGCGCCGAAGCCGCGCAGCATCCGTTCGGAGTGATCGCGGGTGGGCACCGGCTCAATAACGGTGGTGATGCCCGGCGTGTTGAGGCCGGCGAGCAGGATTGCGCTCTTGACCTGCGCCGAGGCGACCGGGAGGCGATAGGTGATCGGCACGGCGGGCGATGCGCCCTTGAGGATGAGAGGGAGCGTGCCGCCGTCGCTGGCCTCGAAGCTGGCACCCATGCTGGAAAGCGGATCGATGACCCGGCCCATCGGGCGCTTCGACAGCGAAGCATCGCCGGTGAAGGTAGCGGTGATCGGGTGGCTGGCGACAAGGCCCATCAGCAGCCGCGTCGAGGTGCCCGAATTGCCCATGTCGAGCGGCGTCTCGGGCTGGAGCAGGGCGCCCACGCCGACTCCGTTGATGACCCATTCGCCGGAATCGAGACGTTCCACCGATGCGCCCATTGCGCGCATCGCGGCGGCGGTGGCCAGCACGTCCTCGCCTTCCAGCAGGCCGGTCACGCGCGTCTCGCCCACGGCCAGCGCGCCCAGCATGATCGAGCGGTGGCTGATCGACTTGTCGCCCGGCACCCGGATGCGTCCCTTGAGAGGCCCGGCAGGCAGGAAACGGCGGGGGCGCATCGAGGCGGGGTCGGCGTGGCTCACAGCAAGGGTCTTTCCGGGGCGGGAGGGGGTGAAAATCCGGCCGGCTTTTGACAGCGCGTGCCGCCTATGGCAAGGCGCGCGCCCTGATGAGGGCAGTTCGCAGGATTTTGTCACGCTTGCTTTTGCGCGCGCGCCTTCCCATCAAGACGCAGATTTATACGCCCGCGCCATTTGGGACGGGCCAGACGAGGATTTTCCATGGCCAAGGCTGAATGGGGCGCCAAGCATGGCTGCCCGAAATGCGGCACCCGCTTCTATGACCTGGGCAAGGATGACCCGGTTACCTGCATTGAATGCGGCAACACATGGCACCCCGAGCCGGTGCTGAAGTCGAAGCAGCCGATTCCCTATGAGCAGATCCAGAAGAAGGAGGTCGTCGAGACCGAAGACTCCGATCTGGCCGAAGAGGATCTGGACATCGACGAAGACGAGGATTCGCCCGACAACGATGTGGATCTCGGCGGTGACGACGATCTGGGTATCGGCGCCGGTGACGACGACAAGGACATCGACAACTGATGTCGCAGGGGTGTCAGAAAAATCTGACACCCCTTTAATTTTCCTCTTGCCAAGTTTTCAGACCGCCACTAGATGGCGGCCTCCCAAGCGAAACGGCCTCTACGCAGCGCCGCAAAGCAAGGGAACGGGTCGATCCTCCCAGGGTCAACTTGCTGAAATGATTGGGGCCTTAGCTCAGCTGGGAGAGCGCCTGCATGGCATGCAGGAGGTCAGCGGTTCGATCCCGCTAGGCTCCACCATTTCGAACAAGTCGGTTTTCGAACCGGTTTGACATTGCAGTTTCGCATGATTTGCGACCACGCTGGTTGACGAGGTTTCGTTCACCGGCGTTTTTCGCATAAATTCATGCACGCCGGTCAGCGAGGTTTCGCCCACCGGCGTTTTTTGCGTTTCGCGTGCCGGGCTTGATCTCCCCGGTCTTGATTGGAGTGAGCGGCCCATGTTCGACAGCCTTTCAGACCGCCTTGGTGGTGTGTTCGACAAGCTGCGTGGGCGTGGTGCGCTCAAGGAGCAGGACGTCCTCGACGCCATGCGCGAAGTGCGCATCGCGCTTCTCGAGGCCGACGTCGCGCTGCCGGTGGTGCGCCGCTTTATCGATCAGGTTACCGAAAAGGCCGTTGGCCAGAACGTCCTGCGCTCGATCACGCCGGGCCAGCAGGTCGTCAAGATCGTCAACGACGCGCTGATCGACATGCTGGGCGGCGAAGATGTCCCCGGCCTAGACCTTGAAGCCGTGCCGCCGATCGTCATCATGATGGTCGGCCTGCAGGGCTCGGGCAAGACGACCAGCACCGCCAAGATCGCCAAGCTTCTCAAGGAGAAGCAGGGCAAGAAGGTCATGATGGCCTCGCTGGACGTCAATCGTCCGGCGGCGCAGGAACAGCTTCAGGTGCTCGGCACGCAGGTCGGCGTTGCCACCTTACCGATCATCTCCGGCCAGCAGCCGACTGAAATCGCCACGCGCGCCATGCAGGCCGCGCGTTTGCAGGCGGTGGACGTGTTGCTGCTCGATACCGCCGGCCGTCTCCACGTCGACCAGCAGCTCATGGACGAGATGAAGGCGGTTGCCGCCATCTCGACCCCGCGTGAAACGCTGCTAGTCGTCGATTCGCTCACCGGCCAGGACGCCGTGAACGTTGCCCAGTCCTTCGCGGGCCAGGTCGATCTCACCGGCGTCGTGCTGACCCGCATGGACGGCGATGCGCGCGGCGGCGCGGCGCTGTCGATGCGCGCGGTCACCGGCAAGCCGATCAAGTTCGCAGGCACCGGCGAGAAGATGGAGGCCCTCGAGGTCTTCCACCCCAGCCGTGTCGCCAACCGCATCCTGGGCATGGGCGACATCGTCTCCATGGTCGAGAAGGCGGCAGAAGCGGTCAAGGTCGAGGATGCCGAGGCGCTTGCCAAGCGCATGGACCAGGGCAAGTTCGACATGAACGACCTGCGCATGCAGCTCAAGCAGATGCAGTCGATGGGCGGCCTCGGCATGTTGGCGGGCATGATGCCCGGCATGAAGAAGGCCAAGGCGGCGATGCAGGCGTCCGGCATGGACGACCGAGTGCTGCTGCGCATGGATGCGATCATCGGTTCGATGACCCCCAAGGAACGCGTCAATCCCGCGCTGCTCAATGCCAAGCGCAAGATCCGTGTCGCCAAGGGTTCGGGCACCCAGGTCCAGGACGTCAACAAGCTGCTGAAAATGCACATGGAGATGTCCAAGGCCATGAAGCAGATCAAGAAGATGGGCGGCCTCAAGGGGCTGGCGGCGATGTTCGGCAAGGGCGGCCTCGACGGCGCCATGCCGGGGCTCGGCGGTCAGGGGTTGGGTGGCCAGGGTCTTGGCGGCGGCCTTCCGGGTCTCGGAGGGATGGGCGCAAGCCCCGACCTCAGCAAGTTTCTCAAGAAATAATCACACACGCTTTTTTCAAGTTTATCAGGAAGGTAACAGCAAATGTCCGTTTCGATCCGTCTCTCGCGCGGTGGTGCCAAGAAGCGCCCTTACTACAAGATCGTCGTCGCCAACTCGCGCGCTCCGCGCGACGGCGCCTATCTTGAGCAGGTCGGCACCTACAACCCGGTCCTCCCCAAGGAAGACGAGAACCGCGTTCGCCTGGTCGAAGACCGCGTGCGTTACTGGCTCGGCGTTGGCGCCCAGCCGACCGACCGCGTTGCTCGCATGCTCGACAAGGCGGGTATCAAGGAGCGCGCCGCTTCCGTGAACCCGACCAAGGCAGAGCCGGGCAAGAAGGCCAAGGAGCGCGCTGAAGATCGCGCCACCAAGGTTCGCGAAGCTGAAGAAGCTGCTGCCGAAGCAGCTGCTGCAGCCGCCGCTGCTGCCGCTGCCCCGGCCGAAGAAGCTCCCGCTGAGGAAGCTGCTCCCGAGGCCACCGAGGAATCGACCGAGGCCTAAGCCTTGGTTGACGGCAAGAAGGATCGCCCCGTCACGCTCGCCGCCGTTACCGGCGCGCACGGTGTGACGGGCGAGGTCCGCCTCAAGCTGTTCGGAGAAGGCGTGGCCGCGCTCAAGCGCTACCGCGCCTTCAACGATTCCAGTCTCACCGTCTCCAAGCTCAAGGACGACGGCAAGGGCGGCGCGATCGCCCGCTTCGCCGAAGTGACCGATCGCACGGCGGCGGAGAAGATGCGCGGAACCGCGCTCACCGTGCCCCGCTCGACGATGCCGGCGCTGGAGGAGGGCGAGTACTACCACGCCGACCTGCTGGGCCTGCCCGCCGTTTCGGACGAGGGCGAAGCGCTCGGCGTCTGCATCGCGGTCGACAATTTCGGTGCCGGCGACGTCATCGAGATCGAATGCCCGGCCGGTGAAGACGGCAAGAAGCGCCGCTTCATGGTGCCGATGACCCCCGCTGCCGTGCCCGAGTGGGACGCGGACAGGCTGGTCATCACGGCGGCTTTCGCGCAGCCATGACGTTCGCGGCCACCGTCCTGACCCTTTATCCCGAGATGTTTCCCGGGCCGCTGGGCGTAAGCCTGGCGGGCAGGGCGATGGCTGAGGGCAAGTGGTCGCTCAACCCCGTTCACATCCGCGATTTCGCGGCCGACAAGCATCGCACCGTCGACGATACGCCTGCGGGCGGCGGCGCCGGGATGGTGCTCAAGGTGGACGTGCTGGCGGCTGCCATCGACCATGCCCGCGAACTGGCCCCGGACGCGCCGGTTCTCGCCATGACCCCGCGCGGCAAGCCTATATCCCAAGCCCGCATCCGCGCGCTTGCAGAAGGCCCTGGCGTCACCCTGCTGTGCGGCCGTTTCGAGGGTTTCGACGAGCGTATTTTCGCTGGCCGCAACGTCGAGGAAGTCTCGGTCGGCGACATCGTCCTGTCGGGCGGAGAATGCGCTGCGCTGATGGTTCTGGATGCTTGCATTCGCCTGCTTCCCGGAGTAATGGGCGCGGCTTCCAGCGGGGCCGAGGAGTCGTTCGAGGACGGTCTTCTCGAGTACCCGCACTACACCCGACCACCTATGTGGGAAGGGCGCGCGATCCCCGAAGTGCTGCGATCGGGGGATCACGCGAAAATCGCTGCCTGGCGGAAACAAAGGGCGGACGAGGACACACGGTTACGCAGGCCTGATCTATGGGAGCGTCACAGGGACGCTCGGGTCTAGTCTGCCTCTGGCGCGCAGCATTGAAAAAGGATTTGGGTTCATGAACCTGATTCAGCAGATCGAAGCCGAAGAAATCGCCAAGGCCGCCAAGGACATCCCCGCATTCCGTCCGGGCGATACCGTCCGCGTCGGCGTGAAGGTCGTCGAAGGCGTCCGTACCCGCGTCCAGGCATACGAGGGCGTGTGCATCGCGCGCTCGAACCGTGGCATGGGTTCCAACTTCACCGTTCGCAAGATGAGCTTCGGTGAAGGTGTTGAGCGCGTATTCCCGCTCTACTCGCCGAACATCGATTCGATCACCGTGGTGCGCCGCGGCGTCGTGCGCCGTGCAAAGCTGTACTACCTGCGTGGTCGTACCGGCAAGCGCGCGCGTATCGCCGAGCGCCGTATCAACGACACCAAGGCGTAAGCCAAGGTGCAAAGCCCGGTCTTCGGACCGGGCTGCTCAAAGAGGCGGTTCGCATTCGGGCCGCCTTTTTTTGTGCCTGCTTGCCGCATTCGGTTGGCTAACGCGTCAATCGAGTTAGGGCGGCTTGAGGTCGCCGGGGTTTCACGACATCCCTTATCCGATAGGGACGCCAACGGCGTTTCCTGCCGGTGACCGCTGCGATGGCACAGCGAAATGCCGGCTTTGCGAGTCGGCAGGCGATGCTGCACCGCACAACGACTAGCCTCTGGGAAAGTGGCGAAGAAACGCGATAAACCGCGAGTTTGGGACTTGTTTAGGCCTTGCCACCTCGTTGAAAACCCGCTCCATTCCGTCGCCGCTCCAGAGGCGATTTTGAAATTACATCACTATCCGCTCCACTTGAAAGCTAAGGGGGTTCCCATAATGAACAAGAACGATCTCATCAGCGCAGTTGCCGATTCGAGCGGCCTGACCCGCAGCGACGCCACCAAGGCAGTCGAAGGCGTTTTCGAGGCCATCACGGGTTCGCTGAAGAAGGGCGACGAAGTTCGCCTCGTCGGTTTCGGCACGTTCTCGGTAGCCAAGCGCAAGGCCTCTACCGGCCGCAATCCGCGCACCGGTGAACCGATGGAAATCAAGGCTTCGTCGCAGCCGAAGTTCAAGGCCGGCAAGGGCCTGAAGGACGCCGTCAACTAAGTTGGCAGGCGGCCTGTAACGCCTCACAGGTCGATCGGATCACGCCGCGCCAGCCCATCAGGGTCGGCGCGGCGTTTTTCATTTTGGTATACCAGACACCGCATCGCTCACTGGCGGTCGCCATTATGGAGTATGCTGTTGAACTCTTGTGCGGCCCGGCCCCGCGAGGTGTTGCAGCCATGCCCTCTGGCGCTGACCAAATACTCTATGAGCGTTCGAGGCGAAAACGGGGTGTTGCCGTTAAGTGGGACGAGCCCGCGCCTTGGCAACGACGATCGGGCGCTGGAGATCGTTACGCGATGATTTGGCCGGCCTCGACACGTTAGAGATTCGTCCGCGCGGGGCAGGTAGCGTGCGCAATCTCTGATTTTGAACTTAGCCAAGGGCAGGGCGGTTGGCCAAACGCATCCAATGCGGTTGTATTGCGCGGCGAGGTCGTTCCGGGACAAATCCTGGAACGACCTCGTCCCGGATCTAGCGCGAAAGCTTCACCAGTGCGGTCGGTGCCGCCGCAGTGCGCGGATTGACCTTCCACGACAGCAACTTTCCGCCGGAAGCCGAAGTGGCGCCTTCGTCGGTATTATTGGCGAGGACTTCGCCGTTTGTGAAAACTGCAAAGCTGCCGTCAGCCAGGCTTGTTGGACCGTCACTGCCGGTCGAATCCTGCGCCATCCCGGCCATCATGCCTGCCATCGCGCCGCTACCGCTCTGAGGGCCGAACCCCGGCGCATCAATGCGCACGGTGCCGTCCCGCCGGGCGAAGACCTGGATGAACGGGTTGCTCATCGGGAAGCCCTCAAAGGTGGGAAAGATGAAGTCGTGGTCGAGCTTGCCGGATATGGCGAAGTCGACGTCGAACTTGCCGTCGCCCAGATACTCGACCTTGTTCCAGCCCGCCTGGCGGCGCAGCTTGTCGGCGAGTTCCTTGCCCGATTCGGGATTGCTGGGATCGATGCCGCCCAGCAGCATCTTGGCTGTCTGCGCATCGCTCTTTTTCTTTTCCGCGCGGGTTTCTTCCCAGTCGGTTTTCTGCTTCGCCAGTTCATCGCCGCTGCAGGTGCGTTCTTCGAGGCTTTCCTCGTCGTGGCAAGAAGAGGGCTCAAATGCCTCGTCCTTTTCGCTCTTCATCAGCGGAATCATCAGGATTTCGCCGGTGTAGCGAAAGGCGAAGCTATGATCCTTTTTGAGGTCGATCTGCGAGGTGAACTTGCCCGGCGCGAAGATGCAGGCCGCGGCCAGCAGAGCCAGCGCGGCGACAGCCAGCGCCCGGCGGAACGGCAGCCGATGTGAAGTGTCGGTCATGTGTTTCCCCTCGATTGCCCCTTTGGCGTCCGCCCCTTCGCATCGGGACGGACGCTTTGCAGCTTATTCGGTGATGCGAGTCGCCGCTGCATAGAGCGCGATGGCGGCAGCGTTGCTGACGTTGAGACTTTCCATAGCCTCGCTGATCGGCAACTTGGCGATCGCGTCGCAGTGCTGGGTGATATTGTGGCGCATGCCGTCGCCTTCGGCGCCGAGAACCAGCGCTACGGGGCCGGTAGGCAGGGCCTCGCCCAAAGTCGTTTCCGCTGTACCGTCGAGACCGATTCGCCAGTAACCAGCCTCGGCGATCTCCTCCAGCGCGCGGGCAAGGTTTACCACGCGCACCCACGGCAGCACTTCCAGCGCGCCCGAGGCGGATTTCGCCAGCGTGCCCGATTCGACCGGAGCGTGACGATCCTGTGTGACGATGGCGCAGGCATTGAATGCCGCCGCCGAGCGCATGATCGCGCCCACGTTGTGCGGGTCGGTCACCTGGTCTAGCACGATCACGGGACGGGTAGGGTCGCCTTCCAGAACGTCGCCGAGGAAGATGTCGTCCAGCGGATCGCATTCGAGCACCAGGCCCTGATGCGGCGCATCACGCGCCACAAGGCGGGCTAGATCGGCGGCCTGAGCCCATTCGACCGCGAAATCGGCGGGAAGCTCGCCATCGAGCGATTCGACACCCTCGCGCGTTGCCCATAGCTTGCGATGGTTCCGGTCGGGGTTCTTGAGCGCCGCCTCGACGGCATGACGGCCCCACAGGCGCACGGCCCCGGAACTGGCCTTGCCGCTGCCGCGCCCGTTCTTCATCCGGCCGGCCCGGCCCCGCAGGGCCTTTGCCGGGCGGGCGTCGCCTTCGGGTTCACCCCGTCCGCTGCCACGCTTGTTCATTCATAGTCCTTTCGAAAAACCAAATATTGCAAATTTCTTGCCCCCTCTGACAGGGAGGGCATTGACAGGCAAGGCTCGGTTCTACATAGGGCCGGCCTCTCGGCAACGAGGCCCCTTTCGGAGCCTCGACCAACGCCGGATTTTCCCGCTTTTGCGGGGATTTCCAGCAGCCAGCAACTGGTGTGGACAGGTGGCCGAGTGGTTAAAGGCAGCAGACTGTAAATCTGCCCGTGCAAGCGTACGCTGGTTCGAATCCAGCCCTGTCCACCACCATTTTCCGCCCGACCGTTCAGGGTCGGGCCGGCAGTCGCCCCGCTCGAGGGGCACCCCCGAAAAGCAGCACGATACCCGCATTTATCCGCAGGCGCGGTTCCCGACTGGGAACGGCGCGAGGCCTGCGGCATTGCGGTACTTGTGCGCACTGTCTAGGTGAGAGCGATGCCCGGAGATATTCTAGATAATCAGGGCCGCGGCGAAGCGTCGTGGCAGTGGCCCTCCATTCACCCCGAAGGCCGCAAATTCGGCGCCATAGCCGGCGTCATTGCGCTGGTCGGCTGGATCCTGCTCGGCCCTTGGGTTGGCTGGCCGCTGGCCGTGCTCACGTTGTGTGTGCTCGCCTTCTTCCGCGACCCCGTGCGCGTCACCCCGCAGGACGAGCGTGCGATTATCGCGCCGGCGGACGGCCTCGTTACGCTGATCGGCAAGGTTGCGCCCCCCCGGGAGCTTACCGTCGACGATGGCACCGGTTCCGCACCGATGGCGTCCGAACCTGTGACCCGCATCTCGATTTTCATGTCGGTGTTCGACGTCCATATCAATCGCACCCCGATCGCCGGGACTGTGAAGCGGGTGATCTATATCCCCGGCAAGTTCGTGAATGCGGATCTCGACAAGGCGAGCGAAGAGAACGAGCGCCAGCACATTCTGGTCGAGCGTAGCGACGGCCTGCGCATCTGCTTCACGCAGATCGCCGGACTTGTTGCCCGCCGCATCGTGCCTTTCGTCAAGCCCGGCGATATCATTGCCTGCGGCCAGCGCATCGGCCTGATCCGCTTCGGCAGCCGCGTCGACGTTTACCTCCCCGCCGGCACCGAGCCGAAGGTGTTGATGGGGCAGAAGATCATTGCCGGTGAAACCGTGCTTGCGCAGCTCGCCAGTGCTTCGGTGATCGAGGGCATCGCCCAGTGATCCCGGATCCGAGCGTGGAGGAAGAAGGTTCCGTCGCAGGTCGCGGTCCGCGCCGCCGGCTTGCGCCAGGACTTTCGGTGCGGGCGATCGTGCCCAATGCGATCACCGTTGCTGCTTTGTGCTCGGGTCTTACCGGCATTCGCTTTGCCATCGACGGAAATTTCGAGAAGTCGATCCTGGCGATTATCCTGGCCGGCGTGCTTGACGGTATCGACGGGCGCGCGGCGCGGTTGCTCAAGGCGCAGACGCGTTTCGGCGCCGAACTCGACAGCCTGGCCGATTCGATCTCCTTCGGCGTCGCGCCGGCTCTGATCGTCTATCTGTGGACGCTGAAGGCGATGCCCAGCCTGGGCTGGATCGCTGCGCTCGCCTTTGCGATTTGCTGCGTGCTGCGTCTGGCCCGGTTCAATTCCCGGCTCGACATGCTTGAGCAGCCGCATAAGGCTGTCGGCTTCCTGACCGGCGTTCCCGCGCCGGTGGGTGCCGGTATGGCCTTCCTGCCGATGTATCTGTGGATCGCCAGCGGCCATGCCGAATTTGCCAATCCCGTGGCAGTAAGCCTGTGGATGGTGATTAACGCGTTCCTGATGATCTCAAGCATACCGACCCTGGGCTGGTCGCGCATGCGTCCGCCGGGATCGCTACGGCTTGGCGTTCTTGCACTGGTCGGGCTCACCGTCGCTTCGTTGCTGACGGAGACGTGGTTTACGCTTGCGGCGATCACCATCGTATATCTGCTGCTGATCCCGGTCGGCCTGGTGACATACGCCAAGGTCAGGCGGCAATCTCCAGTGTCGGCCAGTCCAGTCCAGGACGATCTTCCGTACGGCGCGACGGACGCTTCCTGAGCGAAGCGAGCGCGGGCACTGTCACGCGCTCGATCATCTTCCATTCGATCGTCATAGTACTGCGGCATGCTTCCAGTTCCGCCCGCAGCGCCATGGCGGCCGGTACGAAGCGATGCAGGGTCGCCAACAGCGCATACAACGATGCAAGCGCGGCGAGGGCAAAGAGGCAGGTGGCAAATGCAGTCATGGCCATTCCTTTAGAACCGTCGCCCTGCGCCCGATCGGGGCTGTGGACAGCTTGTGGAAAACGCGAATCTGTTCTATCAATGTTCTGTAAGCAGCTAGTTCCCTTTTTGTTCCGTTCCTGTCAAGCCGAAATCGTACAAAGCTGTTTCGCATGAAATGCGGGGACGGGCATTTCCCGCAGAGCGCGCGAAGCGAGCGGGATAAATGTCTTCGTCATCCATGCCGTCCCGGACAATGGCGGAACGGCAATAGGTACAGTTCAAGCCGCGTGAGCGCGGTGCGGGAATTGGTGGAGGCGGTGCGTGACCGGTTTCGGGTGCAGGTGACGGCGCAGGCGCGCGCTACGCACTGCGGTTTCCTCGATGATCGAACTGCGGGTATTCAACGTCGCGACATGGACGAGGGGGACTTGCGAGACTTCGGCGAGCTGAGCGCGCAACGCTCGGATCGCGGGAAGCGCGGCGGCAACGCTTTTCCAGATCGTAAGGAACGCCGCGATGGTCGCGATCATAAACAGGGCGGGTGTAGCGATACTCATAGCGGGCTACCTTCTTGCTTTAGTCGTCACCCCTGACTGGACATTTGATTTTGCAGCGAAAATTCGTCTGCCCCGATGTTTAGATATGTTAACCAACTTATCACCAAGAATGCCTTGGAAAAACACCTGGAAGAGGTTGGTTCCTCGCCAAGCCCTTGATTTGCGCGAGAATCACCCTTTTTGACGGCAGGACGACAATGCTTTGCGGTGAATTGGGGGTGGATTTAGGCGAGGAGCGGGGGTAAGGGCTGCCCCGCTTGTGGGATTCTTGCCGGATCATCCGGTTCGAATCGCACAGGCAATCCACATGGAAGGCGTTCATACCGGTGCCGCAGCGGATTTCCGCACGGTTCCAGTCTTCCAGAGGTTCAACCGGAAAAGGAAATATTTTATGGCGGCTCCCGTCGTTACCATGTCGCAGCTCATCGAAGCTGGCGCGCACTTCGGTCACCAGACCCACCGCTGGAACCCGCGCATGAAGCCGTACATCTTCGGCGCGCGCAACGGCATCCACATCATCGACCTGTCGCAGACCGTGCCACTGTTCGCGCGCGCCCTCGACTTCGTGCAGTCGACCGTTCAGGCCGGCGGCAAGGTTCTGTTCGTCGGCACCAAGCGCCAGGCGCAGGAGCCGATTGCTCAGGCCGCTCGTGCATGCGGCCAGCACTTCGTCAACCACCGCTGGCTGGGCGGCATGCTCACCAACTGGAAGACCATCTCGGGTTCGATCAAGCGCTTCAAGGCTCTTGAAGAGCAGCTTGCTGGCGACACCGCCGGTCTGACCAAGAAGGAAGTCCTCCAGCTGACGCGCGAGCGCGATAAGCTCGAAGCATCGCTCGGCGGTATCCGCGACATGGGCGGTATCCCGGACGTGATGTTCGTGATCGACGCCAACAAGGAAGAGCTGGCCATCAAGGAAGCCAACGTTCTTGGCATCCCGGTCATCGCCGTGCTCGACACCAACGTGAACCCGCTGGGCATCTCGTTCCCGATCCCGGGCAACGACGACGCCAGCCGCGCCGTTCGCCTCTACTGCGAAGCGATCGCCAAGGCAGCGACCAAGGGCGGCCGTGAAGCCGTGATCGACAGCGGCATCGACATCGGCGCCCTGGATGCTCCGGTCGAGGAAGCCGTCGCCGAGACCACTGCGGCCTGATAGGCCCCGGCCGACGACACTTTCGTCATGGAATTGTCGCGCGCCGGGTCCAATGGGCCTGGCGCGTTTCCATGTTCCGGGCTGCGGTTGCAGCTCTGGTAATTCAGAGGCCCGCCACGGGCCTCCATCCCAGCAAAGAGGATTTGAGCGATGGCTTATACCGCCGCTGACGTGAAGAACCTGCGCGAGCGCACTGGCGCCGGCATGATGGACTGCAAGAAGGCTCTCGACGAGACCAATGGCGATCTCGAAGCCGCCGTCGACGCGCTGCGCGCTCGCGGTCTGGCCGCTGCCGCCAAGAAGTCGAGCCGCACCGCCGCTGAAGGCCTGGTCGGCGTTGCCGTCACCGGCACCAAGGGCGTTGCCGTCGAGGTGAACTCCGAGACCGACTTCGTCGCCAAGAACGACCAGTTCCAGGACTTCGTGCGCAAGACCACCGAAGTAGCGCTGGGCGTGGCCGGCAATGACGTCGAAGCTCTCAAGGCCGCTGCCTACCCCGATGGCGGCACCGTGTCGGACAAGCTGACCAACAACGTGGCGACCATCGGTGAGAACCAGCAGGTTCGCCGCCTGAAGACCGTCGAAGTGTCGCAGGGCCTTGTGGTTCCCTACATGCACAACGCCGCTGCACCGAACCTCGGCAAGATCGGCGTTCTCGTCGCTCTCGAGTCGGAAGCTGCGACCGACGTGCTCGAAGCACTGGGCAAGCAGATTGCGATGCACATCGCCGCTGCCTTCCCGCTGGCGCTCAACGCCGACGATCTCGACGCCGAGCTGATCGAGCGCGAGCGCAAGATCGCGGCCGAAAAGGCTGCCGAATCGGGCAAGCCCGAAGCGGTTCAGGCCAAGATGGTCGACGGTGCGATCGCCAAGTACGCCAAGGAAAACGCTCTGCTTTCGCAGGTCTTCGTTCTCGACAACAAGACCCCGATCCAGCAGGTTGTCGACCAGGCCGGCAAGGATGCAGGCACGAAGATCGTCCTCAAGGACTACGTGCGCTTCCAGCTGGGCGAAGGCATCGAAAAGGAAGTCACCGACTTCGCAGCCGAAGTGGCTGCTGCCGTCGCCGGCTGATTTTTCTGCCTTCCTTCTGGAACGGACATGCGGGCCGGGGAGCGAAAGCTTCCCGGCCCGTTTCGTTTCGGGCGCTGAAATCAGGCGGGTTGGCTCAGTTAAAAACAAACATGATTGACTTCAATATGGGGCGGCGTAGCTTGCAACCCGGCCGGTGCGCCAAATGACGCCGGCGTGAAACAGGCCGGGCTCGCCGTTCGGCCGCAATCGGAAGAGGCACCCATGCGCGTCGAACTCGATCCCCAGCCCCAGAACGCAATCCCCGATCTTTCGGTGCAATATTCGCCCGAGATCATCCGAGCCAGCGGCGCCTTCGCGATGGCGCCTTACCGATACTCGAAGCTGCCGCTGCGCCTGTTCGAGGCCTGCCGCATCGCTACCGCCGTCATCAACGGCTGCACCGTATGCATGAACTGGCGCGCCCAGCGCGATTTGCGGCTGCTTGGCGTGGAAGGCGGTGTCATCGATCAGGCGGATGCGCCGGATGAAGCCATGTACCAGGCCGTGCTGGACGGTGACCTGAGCGGATTGAGCGAACGCGAGCGACTTGCCGTGCAGTTCTCGCAGGCCATGGGGGAAAACCCGCGCGCTCTTGGCGACGACGAGGCATTCTGGAGCAAGCTCAAGAATGTCATGTCCGATGCCGAGATCGTCGATCTGACGCACTGTACGGCTGCGTGGATGGCCATGGGGCGTGTCGCACATGTGCTCGGCGTGGATGCTGCCTGCTCGATCGGTGGGCCTTTGGCGGAGGCGGCTTGAGGGCAGGGGGGTAAGGGAAGAAGCAGGGGAGCACAGCCCCCC
>Ga0308165_1002447_pt1 | contig 22157 bp, 16 predicted proteins | sample PhyWR2_FD_201032 | JGI IMG/M metagenome (GOLD analysis project Ga0308165, IMG submission 201032) | Phyllosphere microbial communities from UC Gill Tract Community Farm, Albany, California, United States - DLSLW.R2 | ecosystem: Host-associated > Plants > Phyllosphere > Unclassified | place: USA... | reverse complement strand
GTTCCGCTCTTGATATTAAATTTGTACGTCCTGATATCGCCAAACGCCCAGCCCGTGTTTGGTGGGGCTAAAATACCCGCGTTATTACAAGTAACCACCGAATAAGGAGTTACTGCAAAATCAATGTCGCGGGTGGCCTTAAACTGAATGTATTCGTAATTAACATCACTGCCGTTCGGATTGGTCATGTAACCTGTAATGATCAATGCTGAAGGTTTAATCTCCGGTAAGGCAAAAATATCGTCAGCCGATCGTGGTCGTAACTCAACGCCTGTAGTCGTGGTAATCACAATCCCAGTAAAATCGGCAAATGGTACCGGCTCGTCGGCAGCAAATTTTGCAGCGGTTTCCGTATGCACAACAGCGGTTCCAAATCCATCGCTAATGGTTTTGTTGCCTGCGTAAGTGTCGCCGTTTACCGGTTCAGGCGTTATCTTTCCTTTGCTAATGGTAATTAATGTGCTTTCGTAAAACATCGGCCTGCTGGTTAAGGCGCCAGTATTTACTGCTCTTAAAATTATCGATCGGCCAGATGCTTTTTTATCAACGTTTGTTGGCGAAACACCATCCAGTTGCAAAATTCCGTTTACACGCTTCATTGTCGAACCAGTAATTTTTACATGCACTGAATCACCCGGAACATATTTCGCGGCCTCGGTACCGATGTTTATGGCGATACCTCTTAACGAGTCGACACCATTGCCTGCGATCCGGCTATTTTGTAAAAACATTAAGCCGGCGGGAATATTGCCATTCGACTGATCGGAAATTACAACGCCCTTTACATAATCGGCGCCACCTAAATTTTCGCTGGTAAGTGCAACGTCGGCATTTTTATAAAGCTTACGTAAATCGAAATTTGAAATGTAAGGACTTACACTGATACCAATATAATCGGTATCTCGCTTACATCCTATCCAAGTGCTACCAATTACCACAAGAGCACTGATTAAAAATATTGTCTTTTTCATATTATCTTGGGTATGATTAAGGTTTTTGCCACCAAACAAGTGTATTGATATCGTCTGCACCTTGCGCTGCAACGGCATTTGCGTAGCTTGTTGGATTTGCTGATTGAGAAACTATTGGATAATTTAATCGGGCCGGCATTTTACCACCGTTGGCCAGGCCAGTACCTTTTGGTAAAAACGGATGTCCCGTTCTGCGATATTCGATCCATTGCTGGAAATCGACAAGGAACATGGCATAGTATTTCTGCAAGTGAATAAGCTGCATTTTGCTCACTGTACCGGCAGTTTTATTTTCTAAAGGTAAAGCATCGTTCCATTCAATATCAGCTTTGGTGATATAGTCTGCCACCGCAGGATCTGCAGCTGACGTGAAACGTGTTGGCAACCAGTAATTAATGGCATCGGCAACGCCTTTATTGTAATAAGCCTCACCTGTACCCGAAATCCATCCTTTTGCGGCGGCCTCTGCGAGAATAAAATCTACTTCGGCACAGTTCATAATGATACCGGTGTAGCGATCGGTTTGTAGTGTTACGCTTGCGTTGGTTGCATCAGAGTAAAAGTACGATTGTTTGATAATTGATGTGCCCATATCGTAACCGCTTGGTACGCCAACCAAACCGGCCGGGCCTGCGGCAATACCAAATCTGTTATAACCGTTTACACCGTAATCGGCCCTAACGCGTGGATCATTCCAACTGGTCAGGTTTTCAAGAAAGAACTGGGTAATGGCCGGAGTTCTAAAATCAACAGCTCTAACACTGATCATAAATGGTGACGAGTAAACGGATGTTGTACTGTTTGTTCCGTTCCACAATATTTTTGCGGTATGGGTATTGTTTTCCATTATAGGATAATTGCCCTTATTGGTATCGGCAATTTCCTTAATCTTGGCAATTACCTCTGCGCTCACTTCCGATTTGCCCGAAATACGAAGCAACAACCGTAAATATATGGAGTTTCCCAATCTACGCCATTTGCTTACATCGCCCTGGTAAACGGGATCGCCAGTCGGAATAATTGCGGTTCCCTGTGCCAATAAAGTGTTGGCTTCTTCTAATTTTTTAAAAAGATCGAGGTAAATGTCTTTTTGTTTATCGAAAACAGGCTCATAATTACCTTCCTTGCCCTGGTTTGCCTCGCTATAAGGTACGTCGCCATAAACATCGGTCAACAATTGGAACACCCACGCTTGCGTAATCAACGAAATTCCCTTGTACGATGAATTTTCAGATTCTGGTTTGCTTGCAATATTATAAATATCACGCAGGTTGGTTAAATCCGGATACCATGCATTCCATGTGTAATCGGCCCACGTGCGTCTAACATCGTACCTAAATACTTTTCCTTCGGCATCGCTAATATCAACCGTTACCTGCATTAACTCGTTGTTAAAGTTACGGTTGCGCACCATGTTGGCATACAACACATCAACCAGGGCTGGCGCCAATAGTTGGTTAGCGGTTACCGACGCTTTTCCTATCGGATCGGTATTTACTTCGTTAAAATCTTTTTTACAAGAGAAAACTAAAGTAGTTACCGCTCCGAATAATATATATTTTGTTATTTTATTTATCGATTTCATAATTTCTATTTTATATCCCCACAACTAAACGGAAACCATAACTTCTGGTAGATGGTAGTTGACCGGTTTCGAATCCCTGAACAATATCCGTTCCCGATAAGGTACCAAACTCCGGATCGAAAGCTGGCCATGGCGACCAGATAAAGAGGTTACGACCATACACGCCAAGTGTCATTTTGGTAAAACCAATTCTTCTTAAAAACTTCGTATCAAAAGCGTAGGTTAAATTGGCCTCTCTAAATTTTAGATAGTCGGTTCTGAAAACACTTCCTTCAGCCTGGTCTGAACCATAAAGCGAAGTATAAAAGCTTTCGAGGTTTGTTGCCACAACATCATTGCTGCGATAGGTTCCATCTGTATTTTGAATAACACCATCGCCAACTACACCATTGTAGCGACCGGGTACTGTTAACGCAAGCTTACCTAAGGCGGCCATTCTCGAAAATGTTAACGAGTGGGCCACAGCACCCAATTGGGCATCAAATAATCCCGAAAGGCTAAAGCGATCGTAAGTAATGGTTGTACCAAAACTGAATCTGAATTTTGGCATTGTGTTACCTAAATACACCAAATCGGTACTGGCCTTGGCGTTACCCGTTGTTGCATCGTAAACAATCTGTCCATCGGGTGAGCGTACAAAACCACGACCGTATAAATCGCCCATGCTGCCACCAACGTTGGCCACAATTTGACCACCGCCCAAAGCGCCTGTTCTTAGCACCACCGAACTATCGGCCAACTCGATAATCTTGTTTCTGTTTGCCGTAAATGTTCCGGTAAGCTGCCATTTAAATTTCTTGGTTTGAAGCGGCGTACCGTTTACCGAAAGCTCAAGACCTTTGTTTTCTACCTTACCTACGTTAAATACCGCCACATTGTAACCGGTTGCCCGATCTACAATTCTACTTAAAATCTGATTTTTAGTATTGCCCATGTAAGCAGCAAAATCGAAGTTTAAACGGCTTTTTAATAAGCGCAATTCAGTACCCAACTCAAGTGTTGTTGTTTTTAATGGCTTTAAATTCGGATTTGGCAAAATGCTCGGGTTCGTCATGGCGCTATCCGGATAAATACCGTTTGATGCCAGGCTATAATTGTAAGCGGTACGGTATGGTGTTGTACCACCACTACCTACTTGCGATATTGAGGCCCTTAATTTGAAGAAGCTGATTATTTTAGGCATTTCCCAAAGATCGGAAGGCACGAATGATGCACTTGCCGATGGATAGAAAAAGCTAACGTTATCGGTTCTGAAAGGGGTTGCCAATGTACTGTTCCAATCTTGACGACCTGTAAAATCAAAGAATAAATAATTTTTGAAGCTGAAAGATAATAATCCGTAAAAGCTGTTGATTCTATATCTTGCAGTATCTGGTACAGAAATTAACGGGTTTGCATTATTTTCTAAACTGTAAACTCCTGGAATAACCAATCCATCGGCCCGAAGCTCCGATTTTTTGTATTCGTTGCGCATTTGACTTCCTCCAACCGATGCATTCATCTGTAACGATTTAGAGATTTTTTTATCGTATCTTAATAAGAAATCAGCGTTTACTTCGTACGAGTTTACATTGGCCAAACGGTAAGATCCTTGTGCAAACTTATTACCTGCAGCATCAAACGGGCGTTGCGTATCGCGAACATCGTGATTATAATCTACCGATCCGCGAACCATCAGGCTTAACTCACTCGTAAATTTATAAGTGGCCTGAAGGCTTCCTAAAATACCATTTCTGCGTTGCTTGTTTAAGTATTGCTCAGAAATAGCATACGGACTTTCGGGGTTTGTTGTTGTAATGTTTACAAACTGTTCATTTACCTTACCGGGCGCCCAGTAATCGCGGTACCAATCGGTACTTACGTTGGGCTGGGCGAACATAAACCAGTACATTAACGATTGATTTCCGTAACCTGTTGCAGGTAAGTTATCGCTATGTCTGTTGTTGTAAATGGCTTTAACCTGAACGCTTAACTTTTTGGTCAGATTGCCGTTGGCCGAATATGAAAGCGAGGTACGTTCTAAGCCTGTATTCGGCACAATCCATTCGTTGTTGCCATGGGTAGCCGAAAACCGCATGCCGATACCTTTAACCGCACCATCTAAACTAACGGAGTTAGAAGACTCAAAACCTGTTTGAAAAAATGATTTCACCGGATTTTCGTAAGCCATCCAAGGTGTTCTTGTTAACCCTCTTGTCTTCGTAACCGGATCGTACTGAAAATAGCTTCTTCCCTGATTAAAGGGCGCTCCCCAACTGGCACTTGTTCCGTTTGTACTTCCGCCATCTTCTGTAGTGCCATACGAGAAATAGTTTACGCCAAACTGGCCCTGCCCGTATTCTCTTTGAATATCCGGGCTTTTATTTACACTTTCCCAGGTACTGTTAGAGGTGAAGGTGACAGCCAATTTCTTTTTATTTTTGTTACCCGATTTGGTAGTAATAATAATGGCTCCGTTTGCACCACGTTGCCCGTAAAGTGCACTTGCGCCCGGGCCTTTAAGCACGGTAACGCTTTCAATATCGTCAGGATTCAGATCGCTCAGCGCAGATCCAAAATCGGCAGGCATAATATCGCCCGAAGTACCATAAACACCTCCCGATGATGCGGCTGTGCGCCTCGAAGAACTGCTGGCCACCACCCCATCGATTACGATAAGTGCTTCATTATCGCCTGTCAGGTTGTTCTCGCCACGCAATATAATCTTGTTTGAGGCAGCAGGACCGCTATTTCGAACCAAATTTAAGCCTGCAACTTTTCCTGATAAGGCCTCTGTCCAGTTACTCGCAACGGCATTTGTTAGCTCAGTGCTGTCTACTTTGGTTACCGAATAGCCGAGCGCTTTTTCTTCACGCTTAATACCCAGGGCGGTTACCACAACCTCGTTTAGTTGACTGGTAGATGATGCCAAACGTACAACGGCATTGTTATCGCTATTGGCAAAGGTTTTTGTTAGTGCATTATAACCAACCATATTATAAACCAAAGTGCCTCCTTTTGGAATCACTACTGTATAATTTCCGTTTTCGTTGGTTACCCCCAGCACCTTGCGGTTGCTATTGGTAATGGTTGTACCTACTAAAGGTTGGCCATCTTCATCATCGAGAACGGTTCCTTTAATGGTAATGTTTTGTACAGCGCCTTGAGCCTGCACATTATTAACGCAAAAGAAATGTAACGCAAACAAAACAGCGCAAAACTTAATGCCTAAATAAATGGGTCTGAAGCACTCAATTCGCTTTTTGTTGCGGCCAGGACTGCTCTCTTTTAAATGCAAAACGCATTGTTGCCGAGATTTTTTGATAGTAAAATTTTCAATCATAATTAGGATATATCCGGTTAGCAATAGGGTTCATAATTTCGATTTATTTCGTCCGGATTTTGGGGGCAAAGTAAATCGGTTTATGTTAAACGAATGTTAAGGACGTGTTAACCTATTGAAAACGCAACTTATAGATTACGATTTATTGGTTTTTATTACCTTACCTTTCGTTAATTAAAATTATAAAAACAATTCGAAAGTAAAAATAATCAAAATAAAAACTTTCAACTAATTTCTTCATTTCATGAAATGAAAACGCTGGAGGGCACGAAATACTAACTTTTAAGTAATACTAAATCGCAAAAAAAACGTCAAAAAATACCTCTTAGGGCGGTATTATCGTCAAACTGAAGTCCACTAAACATTAGCGGAAGTACTGCGTAATAATTTCATTACAGTTGACAAAAAAGGGATTTCCAAAAATTGAAGTGAAACGAAACCTGCGATTTGTAACATCCTTAATATGGATAAATCGAAATACTTAGAAACATCTCGGCATCTCAGTCGCATTGCAGAATAGCCGCTTGTAAAACAAAATTAATCTGAAGCCAATAATTGTTTGTGGTTTTAATTTATTTGTAGAACTTCGGACTTATAATAATAGACAACTATGGCGACTAAAAAACAAGGCAGCGGAAACAATATTTTGTCAATTGATATCGGTGGCACGAGCATTAAGACAGTTCTGCTTGATGAAAGTGGCAATATGCTTACTGAATATTTAAAGAGTAAAACGCCGAGCGAAGCCACTCCGAAGGATATTGTTTCGGGCATTGTTGAATTAATTAAGCCATTTCCTGAAACTTTTAACAGGGTTTCTATCGGTTTTCCGGGTTACGTAAAGAACGGCATCGTTAAAACGGCACCCAATCTTGCAAAAAATAAATGGGCCGAAGTAGATCTTGCGCAACGAGTGGCAAATGTGCTTAACAAGTCGGTCCGGCTGGTTAACGATGCCGATCAGCAAGGGCTGGGTGTGGTAGAAGGCAAAGGTTTCGAAATTGTTTTTACTGTCGGCACGGGCTTCGGCACGGCATTGTTGTTTGATGGCGAACTGCTCCCCCATTTAGAGCTTGCTCACTTCCCGATTAACAAGGAGGAAGATTACGATGATTATGTGGGCAACCGGGCCTTTGAAAAAATCGGGACAGAACGCTGGAACAAACGCTTAAAAAAAGTTATCGAAATATATAAAACCGTTTTTAATTACGACACTTTATATATAGGAGGCGGAAATTCAAAACACATCAGCTTTAAGCTCGAGGATAACATAAAGTTGGTTACGAATAAAGATGGGATTAAAGGAGGCGCAAAACTTTGGAAACTGGCCGATAAGTATAACATTTTTACGGTGAATCCGGAGTAGGGAGCTGGGAGTTCGGAGTTGAGAGTTGGGAGTTGGCAGTTTGCAATTAGCAGTTTGCAATTAGCAATGACCAATGGACCAATGACCAATGAACCAATGACCAATGAACCAGTGAACCAATGAACCAGTGAACCAATGACCAATGAACCAATGAACCAATAAACTATTTATCGCTTTATTACACTGTAACAACATCACAACATAAAATTTTAATTTGTAAACCCTAATTTTGAATATCTAATAAGAAATATAAAATGGCAAATAACGATTCGAAAAAATATAAATTGGGAATGATTGGTTTAGGCACGATGGGCCGAAATCTTTTGTTAAACATGGCCGATAAGGGCTTTTCGGTAACGGGTTATGATAAAGATCATAAAATGATTGCCAAGCTCGAGGAAGAAGGGAAAGCGCACAACCTTGTGGGCTTCGACGATATCGAAAACTTCATCAACAGCTTGCAAACGCCCCGCACTTTGGTGTTGCTGGTTCCGGCCGGTCCAATTGTAGATAGCGTTATTAACGAATTAAAGCCGCTGTTGAGCAAAGGCGATATTATTATTGATAGTGGAAACTCTCACTTTACAGATACTAATCGCCGGGTTGATGAGTTGGAGAAAGACGGATTGCACTTCTTCGGAATGGGCATTTCTGGCGGCGAGGAAGGCGCCCGCTTTGGTCCGAGCATGATGCCGGGCGGCGATAAAGAAGCTTATGCCGTTGTTGAGGATGTTTTTAACGCTGTTGCCGCAAAGGTTGGCTCCGACCCTTGCGTTACTTACATTGGTCCAGGCGCTTCCGGTCACTTCGTTAAAATGGTTCACAATGGTATTGAATACGCCATTATGGAATTGATTGCGGAGGTTTACGGCATCTTAAAGAATGGCCTCGGCTACTCAAACGACGAAATCTGCAAGGTGTTTACCAAATGGAACGAGGGCAGGCTGCAATCTTTCCTACTTGAAATTACCGCAGAAATCTTCGTTTTTAAAGATGTTGAGACGCAAAACGATCTTTTAGATCAAATTAAGGATGAGGCCCGTTCAAAGGGAACCGGAAAATGGACGTCGGAAGTTTCGATGGAACTTCAGTTGCCTATCCCAACCATTAACGAAGCAGTATCAAATCGCGATTTATCCAAATTCAAAAAATTAAGGGTTTCTTTAGAGGAAGCTTTCGGCAAAAAAGATACAAAAGTTGAACTCAGCGTCGACGACCTCGAAAATGCATTTTATTTTTCAATGATCAGTGCTTATGCCCAGGGAATGCATCTTTTGGTTCAGGCGTCAAAAGAATATCAATACAATTTGAAGCTACAGGAGATTGCAAAAATCTGGCGTGGCGGTTGCATCATCAGGGCAACATTTTTAGAGGATATTTATCAGGCTTACGATAAAGACAATGCTTTAGAGCACTTGTTTGGCGACGCAAATATTCAGGATATTATTAAAAGTACGCTGGCTGGAACACGTAAAACCATTTCAGCTTGTATAAACGCAGGTGTAGGTATTCCGGCTTTTGCCTCTACCCTAACCTATTTCGATACCATTACAACAGGCAGAATGCCATCGAACTTAATTCAGGCACAAAGAGATTTCTTCGGTGCGCATACTTTCGAACGTATTGATAAAGATGGCGTATTCCACGCAGATTGGAATAAACTTTCGTAATTTTAAGACTCACACCAATTATAAAATGAAAACCAAAACCGCATTAAATCCTACAATATTTGTAATATTTGGAGGTACAGGTGATTTAAATAAAAGAAAACTGGCGCCTGCGCTTTACAACTTGTTTATTGAAGGTTATATGCCAGAAAAGTTCGCCATTATTGGAACTGGTAGAACCGAATTTACCGATGAAAGTTATAAAAACGCCCTTGAAGACGCTGTAAACCAATTCTCTCGCTCCGGAAAGGTGAAACCTGATAAATGGGACGATTTTGGGAATACAATTCATTACTGCCCAACCGATTTTGCGCAGCCTAAAACCTTCGAAAACCTAAAAGGTGCGGTAGAAAAGTACCAGAACGAATATGGTGCCGAAACACAGGTAATTTTCTATCTCGCCGTGGCGCCTAATTTCTTCCCGATTATTGCCGAATGCTTGCAGAAATACAAGCTTACTCAGAACGAGGACAACAGTCGTATTGTAATTGAGAAACCGTTTGGACACGACCTGGAATCGGCTAAGGAACTGAATACCTTATTAAGTACCATTTTTACCGAAAAGCAGATTTACCGCATCGATCATTATTTGGGTAAGGAAACCGTTCAGAATATGATGGCTTTCCGTTTTGCCAACGCCCTTTTTGAGCCACTTTGGAACCGTTCGTACATCGACCATGTGCAGATCTCGGTAACTGAGCAGCTTGGTGTAGAAGATCGTGGCGGTTACTACGAAGGTGCAGGCGCCTTGCGTGATATGATCCAAAACCACCTTTTGCAATTGCTTTGCCTGATCGGGATGGAAGCACCGATTAACTTCGATGCCGACGAGATCAGGAACCGAAAGGTTGAGGTTTTAAAAGCCATGCGTCCATTTTCGCCAGAAGATATCCGTTTCAATACCGTTCGCGGCCAGTACAGCAAAGGCTGGGTTGAAGGTAAAGAAGTTCCCGGCTACCGTCAGGAAAAGGGTGTAGATCCACACTCAAATACAGAAACTTTCGCTGCTGTCAAGTTTCATATCGACAACTGGAGATGGCAGGGCATTCCGTTTTATTTGCGAACCGGGAAGCGCCTGAACCAAACATCATCATTAATTACCATTCAATTTAGAGATGTGCCGCACCAGATTTTCTCATCCGGTGTAACCGAAAACTGGCAACAGAACCGCCTGGTAATCAGCATACAGCCAGAAATGAGCATTCGCATGCAGGTACAGGCAAAAAGACCAGGTTTAGATATGGTATTAAACCCGGTTGATATGGTTTTTGATTACAAGGGCACTTACGAAGGCGATACCCCCGAGGCCTACGAAACCTTGCTGCTCGATGCCATGATGGGCGACCAAACCCTGTTTATGCGTGGCGATCAGGTAGAAGCCGCCTGGGAACTGGTAATGCCGATATTAAACACCTGGGAAAGCAAAAAATCAATCAACTTCCCCAACTACCCTGCTGACAGCTGGGGCCCTGAAGAAGCCGAAGCTTTAATAGCCAGAGACGGTTTCCATTGGTTTAATTTGCCGTTAAAGAATAAAGAATAGAACACGACTCGTCATTGCGAGGCACGAAGCAATCTGTATAATAGGATTGCTTCGTGCCTCGCAATGACGATTAACTTATAAAAATGAATCTACTTATCTACAAAACCCTCGAAGAACTAAATCAAGACTTAGCTGATTATGTAATCAAGATTGCCGAAATGTCGATCGAGGAAAACGATCGTTTCAACTTTGTGCTCACCGGGGGAAGCTCTCCCAAAGCGCTTTATACTTTTTTAGCTACTGAATGTGAACACAGGATTGACTGGGAAAAGGTTTATTTCTTTTTTGGCGATGAACGTAATGTTCCGGCTGATGACGAGAATTACAATGGCTTAATGGCAAAGAAAACGCTTCTTGATCCGCTTGGCATTAAGGAAGATCATATTTTCTATGTTGATACCACCCTGGCACCAGAAAAAGCTGCAATTGAGTATAAAAAAGCTTTAGATAAGCACTTTGATGGAGAAGATCTTGTGTTCGATCTGATCTTGTTGGGCATGGGCGACGACGCGCATACAGCGTCTATTTTTCCACATACCACTCTGGTAAAAGATGAGGAAGTAAATGTAGCATCGGTATATGTAGAAAAACTAAATACTTATCGAATCAGTTTCACTGCGCCATTAATTAATAAAGCGGATAACGTAGCCTTTTTGGTTTTTGGCGAAAATAAGGCCGAAGCCATTAAACATGTTGTCGGCGATACGGAAAAAGACTTCGACCTGTATCCATCGCAATTAATCGATCCCATCGATGGAAAGCTAACGTTTTTTGTGGATGACAATGCGGTTTCATTGCTCGAATCTTAAGCTTAAAAACATCTTTCATTACTAATGAATAATTATTTTTCATTACTAATGAATAATATTAGAACATACTCAAAGTCGGTTGGTCATTTAGAGCGCCCGCTCAATGTCATTTAGTTAAGCTCGACGGGTGTCAGTCTGAGCGGAGTCGAAGACCTTTTTTATTCGATAAAACCATTAACATCCGCCCTTCGACTCCGCTCAGGGTGACAATGTTCTATAATTTTATCCTTAACTAAACGACAGCGAGCGCCCGCCCGGATAGGCTGCAATGCTATTAAATTCAGCTGTTTAAGGCGCCAAATATGAACGGTCGTCATCCCCAAAGAATATTTTTGAAAAACAAAGGAGTTGGGATGGCAAGTTTCACGCTGTCATCCTGAGCGCAACGAAGGATCCCCAAGCGATGGAATGCAAATAGCCAAGACCGCACTGCCAAAAGAGGGCGAGTGGGGGGGCTAGGACGGTAAGCTGTAGGTTGCGGATGCTTCGTTCCTCAGCATGACAGAAGCTGTGCTGTCATTGGTAGCTTGACTGGGGATCGTATTGCTAAAGCTTTCACACTTTCATTAAGATTCCCGCCTACGCGGGAAAGACGGCAACAATAAACGTCATTCGATAGCTATCGGAGGCTTGGCTTGTGTGCTAGGCACGAAGCAATCTTCTCCCAAAATAGACGCCTGTCTCGAGAAATCGAAACAGGCTGTGCGTGTAATAACGATCTTTCAAGGTTTCTGCAATGCAGAAACCTCACTCTAATCCAAATTCTCTTCAATCAACAACTTAATAATACCATCAGCCATCCCCACTTTCGGAACAAAAATCTGCTTAATTCCGGTCCATTTCATCAATGTTAAATAAATTTCGCTCGCCGGGATGATTACATCGGCACGATCGGCATTTAAGCCCAACACGTGAATGCGCTCCTTTAGCGAATAGCTGGTAAGTTTATTATACAGCGCATTTAACTTTTGCAACGACATTGGCGCTCCGTCCTTTTCATCGCTCATGCGAAAAAGCTTGTTGATGTTTCCACCTGTACCAATTGCAGCCAAATGTTTATAAGCCTTTGTATGCTCTTTTACCCATTCCCTCATTTCATCCCAGGTTTCCTCTTTATCCTGGTTATCCAACATCCGTATTGTTCCAATGTTGAACGACCGCGATGCTTCGGGAACACCCTTTACAAAAACCGATAGCTCGGTGCTTCCGCCACCCACATCAATGTAGAGGTAAGTTTTATTTTCGTCGAGGTTTTCTTCGATATGGTTAGCGTAAATGATGTTGGCTTCCCTTTGGCCCTCAATAATTTCGAGGCTCAGGTTGGCTTGTTCTTTAATTTGCTTCACAATATCTTCGCCATTTCTGGCTTCACGCATGGCCGAAGTGGCGCAGGCCAAATATTCAGACACATGATAAACGTCCATCAGATTTTTGAAGGCCAGCATCGTTTTTACGAGGTCGCCTGCCTTCCGTTCCGATATATTTTGATCCAGAAAGGCATCATCGCCCAAACGTAACGGCACACGAATCAGCGTGTTCTTTTTGTACTTGTAGTTTCCTTCTTGTTTACTGATATCAGCAATGAGTAACCTCACTGCATTCGAACCAACATCTATAGCTGCGTATCTTAACATTACGATTGGTGCTTGGTTTTTAAATAGTTATAAATATCCACTTGGGCCCTTATTTTTTTGCTCTGTCTGTTTTTATGGTATTTGTTGCTGTTGGTTGCGTTAATTTGTCGCGATTTTGTGTTATCCTGCAGCTGCAGATCGATAATGTCCTGAATTTCTTGTTTCACATCCGCATCAAGAACCGGGAAGCCAACCTCTACCCTGTGCTCAAAATTTCGGCTCATTAAATCGGCCGACGACAAATACATGTCGTTTTTGCCATTGTTACTAAAGATGTAAACCCGGGCATGTTCCAAAAATTTATCAATAATACTTATCGCAGTAATGTTTTCGCTAAAGCCCTTTACACCAGGCACCAAACAACAGATTCCACGAACGATAAGCTGAATTTTTACGCCCGCATTGCTGGCATCGTAAAGTTTCGAAATTATTCCCTCATCGGCCAAACTGTTTACCTTGAGCATAATGTAAGCCAGCTTGCCGGCCTTCGCGTTTCTAATTTCCCGGTTGATAAAATTGATTAGCTTCGAGCGACTTTCTAATGGAGAAACAATCAGGTGCTTAAAGCCTTTTGTGACCGTTCTTTTCGAAAGTGCATCAAATAATTTTACCAGATCGTTTGTAATTTCCTTTTTAACGGTAAAAATACTGTGATCGCAGTACAGGCCAGCTGTTTTTTCATTAAAGTTTCCTGTTGCCAAATTGGCGTAATACACCGGTTTATCCTTTTCGATGCGTTTAACCAAACAAATTTTCGAGTGTACCTTATAATCTGTAAGGCCATAGTTCACCTTAACGCCTTCTTCCATCAGCCGCGTTGTCCAATAGATATTCGCTTGTTCATCAAAGCGGGCTTTTAGTTCGAGCAGCACCGAAACTGCCTTTCCATTTTTGGCGGCATTGATTAAGGCATTAATCACTTTAGAGTTTTCTGCAAGCCGATAAAGCGTAATCTGAATGTCGGTAACCTTTGGATCGATAGCAGCCTCACGCAAAAACAAGATGATGTAGTCGTACGATTGGTAGGGCAAATTAATGAGATAATCGCGACGGGCAATTTTAGCGAAAACACTTTCCGTTCTGTGCAGTCCATGAACCTTTAACGGAACATTTGGCGTGTACTCCAGCTCCTTTTTACCTACATTCGGAAAAGCAATAAAATCGCCAAATTTGTGGTAGCGGTTGCCCGGAATAAGGCTTTCGGCTTCGAGCTTTAGTTTATTCACTAAAACTGTAAGCATATTCAGCGGCATGGCCGAATCGTAAAGCAAACGCATTGGCTTGCCTTTTTTTCTCTTTTCGAGACTGCTTTTCAAATCTTCGATAAATTTATCGCTGATGTTTTTGTCGATATCCAACTCTGCATCTCGCGTAAGCTGAATAGAATAGGCTTCGAGATTATCGTAAGCAAATACATAAAAAATATCATCAAGGCAATACCGTATAATATCTTCTGCCAAAATGATAAATTTCAGGTCGTTCGTTTCCGGAAGCACCAGAAAACGTGGCAAATTAGGTGGAATTTCAATCAGCGCATACTTTTCCCTGATTTTGGTATCCGTTTTCGATAACTTAACGAAAAAGTACAAATACCTGTCCTTCAGCTCGGGGAACGGTTTATCCATATCGAGCATGATGGGAACAATGTTCGAAAGAATCTTGTCCCTGAAATGATTTTTAACAAATTCGCCCCTGCTTACATTAAGCTGCGTATCGTTTAAAATGAATATTCGGTTTTGAGCCAACTCGTTAATTAAGGTGGCTTGAAAAAGCTGGTCGAACTTTCGTTCCTGCTTCACCACAATGTTTTTTATCTCGTTCAATATTTTTTTGGGGTTGAATCCCAAAAGGGCCTTCGCCTTGTCGTTCAAATTGGTTAACCTTGTCATCGTGGCTACACGCACCCGATAAAATTCTTCGAGGTTGGAAGAAAAGATAGATAAAAATTTAATTCGCTCTATAAGTGGCACGGTTTCATCTGCGGCCTCTTGCAAAACCCTGTCGTTAAAATATAACCAACTTATTTCGCGGTTAAAAAATGGTATCTTTTTTTTGCTCATGTAAAAAATAAAAATCCCTGTTAAAACAGGGATGCTCAAAACTGCAAATTAATTTGTTAAGTTCATGTTAACTTAAGCTGCTATTAATATTAAGCGAGTAACAATTACAGCAATTTGGTTTTTTTACCCAGATTGGCTGCTTTTGCTGGCTTTTTTTGTTCGGGCTCTGCGGTTTTTTGTACTGGGGCAGCTTTTTGTGTTGCTGTTGGCTTTGTAGCTGGCTTTGCAGACTTCTTTTCGGTATCGGCACTGGTGCCCTCGGCCGCCTTTTTAGTCGCTGCTTTTGCTCGCGTTATTGGTTTACTGATTGCTTTTTCGGCTTTTTCTTGTGTAGCTATTGCCGCAACCTTAACACTTTGTGCTGTGGGTTTAGCCTTTGCAACGGCTTTTTTAACCACCTTTTCAGCAGTTTTTTCAGCCTTGCTTACCTTCTTGCTCACCGGCTTTTTAACCTCTTCCTTCGCCGCTTTCGACGAATTTAATAACCCATCTATTTTCTGGCCAACATCGGCCTTAATCACTGTAAATTTTTTCGTTAGCTTTTTTGCAACACGTTTGCTGGCCTTGGCTACCTCGGTGCTAATTTCGGAGGCATCGTGACCTAAACTTTTAACCACCTCTAAGAACTGCGATGCCAAGGATTGCTCCAATTGTTTTTGCGCATCTTTCTTGGTGTTTTTTTTTTGAGACTTTGATTTAGTGGTTTTCATATTATTTTTTGTTTTTTTGTGAAAGTGGATTGAATTTAATAAATCTACTTATTTTTTTAATTTAAAGCTAAAACCATGCCTTCTTTTGATATAGTTAGTAAAGTTGATGCGCAAACACTTGACAATGCGATCAATAATGCGAAAAAGGAAATATTGAACCGATTTGATTTCAATGGCTCGAAAAGCACCATCGATCTGGATAAAAAAACAAACGTTGTTACCATTTTTACTGAAGATGATATGCGTTTGAAGGCCATTGAAGGGTCGATCATTTCGCGGATGATGAAGCAAAACCTCGATCCTAAAAGTCTCGATTTCGGCAAAGAAATTATCGCTTCGGGAAACATGATCCGCAAGGAAATTACGGTGAAGGAAGGTTTGGACAAGGAAGCCGCAAAAAAGGTGGTCGCTAAGATCAAGGCAAGCGGATTGAAAGTTCAGCCAGCTATCATGGATGATCAGGTTCGGGTAACCGCTAAAAAAATCGACGATTTACAGGCCGTAATCAGTCTGTGCCGGGGAGAAGATTTCGATCAGCCTTTGCAATTTATCAACATGAGAGCGTGATTTTAGTTGGGAGTTTGCAGTTGGGAGTTGGGAGATTGGAGTTAGCAGTTCGCAGTTCTCAATTGGCAGATAACCAGTTCAACAATTAACCAGTTCAACAATTAACCATTCATTCATTCTAAATTCATTCATTCAATAATTCACCTTCAGCCATGCAGATTAGCGAAAACGGTTTTATTTTTTCAGATAAGAAGGAACTACTTCAGGTTGCTGCAATCCATCGTTATTTGAGCGAAGAATCTTATTGGGCCAAAAATATCCCGTTGGATGTTGTTCAGCGATCTATTGATAATTCGTTGTGCTTTGGCATTTATAAAGATCAGCAACAAGTCGGCTTTGCACGCTGGATAACCGACGAGGCCACTTTCGGCTGGCTGTGCGATGTTTACATCGAAAAAGAATTTAGGGGATTGAGTTTGTCGAAAAAGCTCATCTCGTTTATGATCTTTCATCCGGCGTTGCAAGGTTTACGTCGCTACCAGCTGGCAACTTTAGATGCGCATGGCTTGTATGAGCAGTTCGGCTTTAAGCCTATTGAGCACCCTGAGCGGCAACTGGGCATTGCGATCAACGACCCTTATAAAACGAACGACGAATAGGAATTAAAACCTTTTCCGGGGTCTCTTGTTTTCAATACAAACGAAAAATTAAAAACCCATGAAAAAGATTTTTTTAATTTCTACCATTTTTGCAAGTGCGCTCTTGTTTCAAAGTTGTCAAACCGCCGATAAGCAATCATCAACCGAAAAAGACAGCGTCGCCGGCGATACCAATATGATTGTCGGAAACCATGTAGCCGGAACAGAGAGTACCGAATCGGGTCTGGATGAAGATGGCGCTACATTTTTAAGAAAGGCAGCAGCGGGCGGAATGATGGAAGTGGAAGCAGCTAAAATTGCCCAGAAGAACGCATCCAACCAATCGGTTAAAGATTTTGCCGATAAAATGCTTACCGATCATGGCAAGGCAAATCAACAATTAAAGGAATTGGCCGATTACAAAAAAATAATTACTCCAAATACACTTCCTGCTGAAGAACAGATCCGCTTAGATGAATTGAAGAAAGTAACCGGAGCAGCATTCGATAAACGCTATATGGAGATGATGGTTAAAGACCATGATAAAACAGTAGCCATATTTAAAGACGGCACGAATAATCGTGATGCAGCCCTAAAATCCTGGGCTTCTAAAACGCTCGCCATTATTGAGCATCACGACCAAATGGCAAAGGAAATCGCCTCGTCGCTAAAATAGATTAGCTTAAAACTTGCTACAAAGCGATGATAACATGGCTTGCAAGACAGATAAATCCCAGATATTAAAAATGTCTGGGATTTGTTTTTTTACAGCTCCCGGAATGCAAAACAATCAATTTTAACACCTTTTTAACACTTATAAAAGGAAATAAAGCTTATTTTCGCCTTTTAAAGATAAAAATAAATGAACAAGCATAATTTTTTCAAGGTGCTACTAACCGGCACATTTGTGGTTGCACTGCCTTTGTTTGTGAATGCGCAAAAGGCAAACTGGCAAAACCTGGATTTAAAAACCGATTCTGTTTTCGGTATCGGTACAGAAAAGGCGTATAAAGAATTGCTGAAAGGCAAAAAATCGACAAAAGTAATTGTTGCTGTTAACGATGGTGGTGTAGAAGCTACGCACGAAGATTTAAAACGCATTATGTGGGTGAACGCAAAGGAAATTGCGGGCAATGGTAAGGATGATGACAAAAACGGTTATGCAGACGACATTCATGGCTGGAACTTTATCGGCGGCCCAAAAGGATCTGTCAATTTCGAAACACTTGAGTTAACGCGTTTGGTGCGCCGCGACCAGGAGCGCTTTGCCACTACAACCGATGCCAATGTGGCTGAGAAAGACAAGGCAGATTGGGAAGCTTTTAAGGCGAGACGAGCTGATCTGGAAAAGCAACTTGCGGAGGCAAAAGCGGGGCTTGCCAACATTAATGGTTTTAAGGGCGCATTAGATGGTGTAGTGAAGAAAATTGGTAAAGAAGAACCAACAGCCGAGGATTTCAAGAACTTTAAACCAGCGAACGATTTGGAGGGAAGGATTCAAGGTATAATGGCCGAACAACTGGAAAAAGGAACTTTTAAGGATTTTTACGAAGATCAAATTAAAGAAGGTTTAGATTATTACACCCGTCAGGCTGAATACAATTTAAATCTTGATTACGATCCGCGTAGTATTGTTGGCGATAACCCGAACGACGCTACAGAGAAATTCTATGGAAATAATGACGTAGCGGGTCCTGATGCCATGCACGGAAGCCACGTTGCAGGAATTATTGCTGCTGATAGAACCAACAAAATCGGAATTAACGGTGTTGCGGATAACGTAGCAATTATGGGCGTTCGCTGCACGCCAAATGGCGACGAACGCGATAAGGATGTTGCCAATGCCATTCGTTATGCGGTTGATAATGGCGCAAAAGTAATTAACATGAGTTTTGGTAAGGCTTACAGCTGGGACAAAGCAGCGGTAGATGCAGCGGTAAAATATGCGGTATCGAAAGATGTACTTTTGGTGCATGCCGCCGGTAACGAGAATAAAGACCTTGAAGTGGAAAACAACTTCCCGACCCAAAAATATTTAGATGGTGGAGTGGCAAGTTCGTGGATAACGGTTGGTGCATCGGGCCCGAAAGACGATGAAACGTTGAAAGCCAGTTTCTCTAACTTTGGCAAAACCCAGGTTGATGTGTTTGCACCAGGCGTTGATATTTACTCAACCGTTCCGGGTTCTAAATACAAAAACCTTAACGGAACGAGTATGGCCTCTCCTGTTGTTGCCGGTTTGGCAGCGTTAATCCGCTCTTACTATCCTAAACTTAGTGCGGTGCAGGTAAAAGAGATTATCATGAAATCGGTTACCAAGGTTAATCACAATGTTTCATACAAAAAAGGCGAAGAAGGTGCCGAAGAAACAGTTTCTGTTCCTTTCTCTGACTTATGTGTAAGCGGCGGTATTGTAAATGCTTACAATGCGCTAAAATTGGCAGCTACTTACTAAGCAGTTTTTTACATACTGAAAAGGCGAACCTGTACGGTTCGCCTTTTTTGTTTCATTCCTCCTAAATTAGGAGGGGAGTAGCAACTGCACAGCCATTTGACCTGCAAAACCATCAAAGTTAGCACTGTCCAACTCCCCTCCTTCCTTTCAAGGAGGGGCAAGGGGTGGTTGGTTTTTGCGTCATGCCATATTGATTTTTTTTCCGGAAAATTAAAACTACCATTGACGTTTTATTACTTCGGGTTTAAAGTACTGTCTCATTGTCCCTCTTTGGAGACCTGTTCCGACCTTATTCGGAAGGGTTGCACAACCGAAAAACACAGGAATCCATACAAAGGGAGAGGATTTTTTCGAAATCATCCCCCTGCCCCCTTCAAAGGGGGACGCAGAGCGCAGATAGCGAACGAACAAATTCCAAACGTCACTCATACTGATTTTTTACAAAAAATTACCCCCTCAGGATGACAGCGTTAGAACTTTGCACTTTGTGATATTCGCATGATGTTCTTTAATAAGCCGCTCAAAATAAACCCGACAGCAGCGGCAGCCCCTGATTCTTCATCAGGGCTACAGCGAATGGCGGGACTGTGGCTGCCAAAAATTACAAGCCGCTCGTTTCCTAAAAAAGAGCCAATTTAGATCCCATACCGATACCTATCGGTACAACCTACCGATGACAGCACCAGTTTTGTCATTCTGACGAAGGAAGAATCCGCAACCTATCTCTCACCGTCGTTGCCTACAAACACACACCGCCCCTTTTTAGGCAGTGCGTTATTGGCGTTTTGTTTTTCATCGCTTGGAGATCCTTCGTTATACTCAGGATGACAGCGTTAAACCGCAATGCGTGCGATGCAAAACACAAGCAAGTCTACCAATCAAACTGACTACATAAACATATCAAATGCCAGGCGGTAAGTATTGCAATGCGCATCAACAATCTCCTTAATATCTGCCGAATATCCGCCGCCCATGCTTACCTGAACGGGCAAGCCCCGGCTTTTGCAGGCCTCCAGAACAATCCTGTCGCGTTCTTTACAGGCGGCCTTGCTTAACGAGAGTTTTCCAAGCTTATCGGTGGCAAGCACATCAACCCCCGAGAGGTAGAACACAAAGTCGGGCGTTGAGCGTTCAAGTGCCTGTTGAAGGTGAGTATGCAATAACGAAAGGTACGTTTCATCTTCGATTCCATCAGCTAAAGGCACGTCGAGGTCAGACCGTTCCTTCCTGAATGGAAAATTGCGGTCGCCATGCATAGAGAACGTAAACACGCGGTCGTCGTTTTGGAAAATCTCTGCTGTTCCGTTGCCCTGATGTACATCTAAATCAATAATTAAGATTCTTTGCGTTAACCCCTTATTTAACAAATAGTTTGCGGCAATTGCCTGATCGTTGAGGAGGCAAAATCCTTCGCCCCAGTTACTACCGGCGTGATGCGTTCCACCCGCAACATTAAAAGAAATTCCATGTTCGATGGCCGATAACGCACCGTCTATTGTTCCTTGTGCAATCCGCAACTCCCGCTCTACCAACTGTGCATTCAATGGGAAACCGATTCGGCGTTGTTCTTTTGCGGGCAAGGTTAAATCGCGAAGTTCCGCCCAATACCCGTACGCATGGGTGAGCAGCACGATTTCCTTGGTTGTTGGCGCGGGCGAAAAAAGGTTCGCCTGTTCAATCGTTCCTTCGTAAAGTAACTGACCGGGAATGAGCTCGTACTTCAACATGGGGAAACGATGCCCTTCAGGCAAAGGGTGAGCATAAATCGGGTCCCAGGCAATTTTTATCATTTACCTAAAATTTCTTCTACATGCTTTTCGATGTTGTTGCAAATCGTATCTACCGGAAGGTCGTTTGCATCTTCGCCAAATGGATCTTCTATTTCTTCAGCTATCAACTCCAAACTAGCTAGTACATAGAGAATAAAGGGAACAATGAGCACCAGATAGTAACCGAGACTGAACACCCAACCGATAGGGATCGTTAACACATAAATGAAGATAAATTTTTTGATGAACACGCTGTACGAAAATGGTATTGGTGTATTTTTTATGCGTTCGCAGCCGCCACAGATGTCGGTAAATTGATTTACATCCTGCGTTAAAACAATCAGTTGCTCTTGAGAGATCAAGCCTTTGGATGTGAGTTCGTATAATTTGGATATCATGCTAGATGCCACCTGGTTAGGAATGTGCTTATCTTTTTTTACTTCAATTAAAAAACTGTTTTTGCCAAAATACTTTTTTTCTCTGAGGTGCTCTTTCAGGGCAAACGCATATTTCGGAATGCCGTATTCGAAAAACTTCGTTTCTTCTTCCGGCAATTGCAAGGCCTTTATCTTCATCGCAAAATTGCGACTAACGTTTGTCAGGCCGCCCAGCAGCTTCCTTCCATCCCACCATCTATCGTACGATGTGTTGGTTCTGAATACCAATAACATAGAGATTACGAAACCAAGTAAGCTGTGCATCATCCCGATATTACTTACGTAATCGCTTTTTGAAAGTTTAAATACATGAAGCTCGAGAAACGAAATGATTGCAGAGAAAACGGCAACGCTAAGCATCAGCGGCCAAAGTTTGTTAAAGGTATCGGCCTTGTGCAGTCTGAATATGAAAGTAAACCAATCTTTGGGGTTGTAGTTAATCATTTAAGGTTATTTTGATTTCAAGATTTTAGTGGTAACATCGAGCAACGCAATTCCTGTGCGATAAATATCTTCGAACGAATTATAAAGCGGAACAGGACTCAGTCGAATCACATCAGGTTCACGCCAATCGCCGAGGATATGGTTTTCCATTAAACCATCGAAAATTTGTTTGCCATGCGCTTTGGCGATGATTGATAATTGCGCACCCCGATCATCACTACCTTTAGGTGTTATAATTTT
>Ga0308165_1002445_pt1 | contig 22161 bp, 19 predicted proteins | sample PhyWR2_FD_201032 | JGI IMG/M metagenome (GOLD analysis project Ga0308165, IMG submission 201032) | Phyllosphere microbial communities from UC Gill Tract Community Farm, Albany, California, United States - DLSLW.R2 | ecosystem: Host-associated > Plants > Phyllosphere > Unclassified | place: USA... | reverse complement strand
TGATGATTTATTAAACATTACAGCAGGCATAGTGGAAATATAGGGGGCAATATTATTCATATCTGGATTATTACCTACCAATTTATATTTAAAAAAAAACCTTTGAACTCCTCATCATCCAGCGTGATATAAATATTTTCACCATCTTTTGTCATTTCACTTGTAATTCCCAATAATACACTAACGTTATTTTCATCTGAAAAAACGGCATAATAATCATTACCAGAATAAATAACATCAAATATTCCAGAATATCCACCCCTACTATCATCATGACCAACATCAGTCAGTCTGCCTGATGGTTTAGATGCTTTCACAAAAATTTTTCTCGATGAGTCAATAATGTTTTTTGTCTGAACACCAAACTCAGTAATAACTTTAAAATTATGAAGCATAGTGAATGGCAATTTAATTACCTCACCTTTTAGAGCAACAGAAGCGAAATATTCAATTATTTCTTTAAGTTCAACGAACGTTCCTATTCCTGGATCTACCCCCCCTAACAGCATTCCAGCAACTGATTTTTTTAATATAAATTGCTCATTCAAAACAACATTGTAAATATAAGGATCCATGAGTATCTTCTCCCATAAGATAGTGCCCTCTTTTTTAAAAACCTGGCTAGCCGTAACTTTGAATGATAAATCTACAGCTACATCACTTAAGCGTATCGCTGTATTAAGACTCTTACCAAACATTGGCACAAAAACAAGAGTAAGATCCATAAAGCAGTTTATAAAAATATTCGATGAACTTTCTCTTTTTTCTAGTTCGGTAATACAAGAATAAAATGGGATAAAAATATCTTTCATTATTTCAAGTGCTTTTTCTTCAACAGTCATAAACTCACGATTGAACATTCGTATACTATTCCGTAAATATTCACATTGATAACTGACTATTTTATTTATAAAAACATCTGTAGACTCAAACTCAGAAATAGTAACATTCACATCTTTATCTTTATAAACAACTAATTTTAATTTTTCGTCGGGAAAGAGAGACCAACCATCAAAATAAACACCAATATCTTTTTTAAGATTGGTCGTATCTACTTTGATGCGCCTCAGAAAACTCTGATATTCTGTATCTATCATATAAAATCGCTGTATAGATTGAAACGTAGCTCTGAAAAAAATATATCTTCGATTAAGCTTAATCTTGTTCAATACCGGACCAATGCGTTGCTCTTGAATATAGCGAGGTTCAACAACCCTCATAAAAACCACCTCCAACGCAGATTTATTTATAAATGAAATATCATCAATCTCTAAATCAACATTAAAGAAATCACCGGGATAAAATAAATTTTGCAAAAGATATCTATTAGCTTCATCAAATAGTTTTAAACCATCACTAAGCAATCCATCATAATAGTCTTTAAAAATGGGTAATTGCGATACAAAACCGTCAGTTTTGGAATGATCATAAACAACACACCATGTTTTATTCCCGGTTATATTTATATAGTCGTTTCTAGTAACAAACTGGAAATAATCATTTGTTTTATGAAAAGCAAGGGGAAGACCCGGTCCACAATGTTGATGCATCAATTGCGTTGCAACGCCAAACTGTGAATGCCATGGTATGCCATCAATTTTTGTCAATTTATCACGAATACTTTTTATCTGTAAAACCATATCAGACGATAAACCAATACGTTTAATTAATGCACCTGTAAATTTACGCCATAATAAAATAAAATCATTCAACACTTCGGGTTCTAATATACCCTCAGAGTAAATAGCAAAAAACTTCAATCCCAAGTGAATTTTTTCTTTACTTCCTTGAGAAAGATTTCCTTCTATGAAAGAAGTAATAATTTCAATACCATTAGTTATATATTCATTTTCTTCATTTAAATGATGGCGATGTTTAATACCAGCACTTAAATAAAGTAACACCCAAGTTATACTTCCAACGGAAATAGATGAATACAGACCCAAAGAGAACGTTGATAATAATATATGAGAACCATATCGTTCATGAAAAAAAGCCATTTCGGAAATCATTTCATCGTCATCAAATGGTGCATTATCCTGCATCACCCCACTGATAAATTTTTCAATTGAGACATGTCTTTGCTGTGAAAAAGCATGAAGTAAATAATCATCCACAGATAATCCATAAAGCAATTTGGATAATAAATCACCTACTAGCTGATGCTGTAAATCTTCGCCAATAACATCACCTTTTTTTTCACCATAAAGCCCTGTTCCATAAAGACAAATTCTCGCCAACTCCGCTTCAAAGGAGAGATCGTTTGCGATTAAAGATAGTATAGAACGTGATAAATATTTATTTTCAGCATCTATTTTTAAATAAGAATGCCCCCTAAGAAAACCCTCTATTCGCTCTCGGGGGAATTTTATCGTCATATTATTATTTAAATTACTATTTATATTTCTGGCATTTACCATAGAGACAGCTTGCGCCTCAGAAATAAAATCACGTTCTGATAAGTAATCATTATCAATAATACCGTCATCTGTATCAATGCGTTTTTTATTTTCGATCTGCTGTTTTTTTATTTTTTCAATGCTCTGTATTTCTTCTATGTGCTTTTTATAATTTTCATCAGTAATTTTGGGGGATAAAAATTCCATCTCAAATAACGGAGGTATAATCATTACTGTCAGATTATTGGGAGGTGGACACAAACATTTTATCCCATCGATATTTATTGATAATTTCAAAAACAACTCAGTATTATTTATCGGCATAATATCATGCATTCTCTGGCATTGCTTAGGAAATACGTCACTTTTACACTGAGTTGGCTGATCATCGGTATAGACATAAGGAATTAATCTATTTGGTAATTTAAAAGTTTGTAAGCAGGAGTTATTTTTTGTATTTATGGAGTTTTCAAAAACAGGGGCAATATCAAGTGTATTATTAGTGAAACAAATTGTCTGTAATCTGCGGTTAATAATATCATGAGTCTCTTTTTTTAATTCATCTGAATGGCTTCTTCGGCTATGTTTGTTTTTTCGCCGCCCAATATATTGGAAATGCTCAGTACCAATTTTTTTTGTCTCGAACTCTGATTGAGCTTTATCATCATCTACAGGATAATCTGGCATGAAATTTCTATTACTTTCTTGTTTTGTGTGTTTTTGCATATAAAATCTGACACCTGTTATACCAAATAACAACGCGGCTCCCATTAACCATCCGGTCTTACTTTTTAACGAAAAGGGTGGAGGATATATTTCGTCAGTTTGCTGTAACTGTTCCATCATGCTTTCCGCATCCCGTTGTAATGCCTGTCCTTCTGCCAGTACGATATTCAGTTCATTTGTCTCTTGTGTTATGTTTTTTTTATTCCATGAAAATAAATCTACCAAGTAACTAAATAAATTTTTTTTTGTTTCCATGTCGGAATCGTCATGCGTTTGAAAAAATAATTCAGCATGATCATTATTTATTGATATTAGATTTTCGATGACATCAGGATCAGTGTCTGATTTTTTAGAATTACTATTTTGATAATTTTTTGGGGGGGGAACACTGCTAGTAGATGGCCGTAATATTTCATTTGAAACTATTGGCATAATTACCATTCCTTATTTTGAGATAAAAAACAACTCTTGAGGAAAGTGTAATTATAATATTTAACCAGATAAAAAGGTGGTTAAATATAGAGTTTTTCTTAGACAAGTATTGTCATCCATACCATAAACAATTATAAATACTGATGCTTTCAAGCTAATCAATCAGTTGACATCACTCAAAAGTAAATCATAATTAGGTATGAATTTAGAACAATTTGACTGCAATCGCTATCGATATACTTTCTTCTGACTGACTAAAAATCAGAAAAGTACTCATATGCATCTGTAGCTAACATCTTTAATACTTCAGGTGTCATCCTTAGTATTCACTTCACGTTAAGGAAAGAATAATGAAACATTCGATTTGGTCAGGCCTGTTACTCTGTACTGTCGCTGCGTCGGCTCTGGCTGCTCCAAGCTCTTGCGAAACGGTGAAGGCCAGTATTCAGCAAAAAATCATCAATAATGGTGTACCAGAAGCTGGATTTTCACTCACCATAGTCCCGAATGATGAAGTTGATCAGTCAGGTGCAAACAGTGTTGTCGGTCATTGTGCTAACGATACCTACAAGATTGTCTATACCCGTTTCCATGACACACAATAGCCTGATACTCTCCGGGGGATGACGTAATAGAATAACCCGTCATCCACCCATTCTAAGAATATCAGTAGTTACCCGACGTTTGTTATCGAATATGAACAGTATATTTCCGTTTATCATGTTGCTGTCCAGTCTAATTAATCAGGCGTAAGCCGGTAAATCAGAGATAACGGATAGGTCGATATAGTGTGCCAAATCTCGCTCTTCAGGACGAGAAAGATAAGGAATTTCACCTATTAATGGGCAAGGAAGTACCTTCGTTAACGCCTCGATAATACTGCCATAGTTCGCCATGCAAGGATTGATGCGATTAGCGACCCAGCCTATAAGCGGTAATCCATCGTGAAGAATAGCCTGCGCAGTCAACTGAGCGTGATTCATACAGCCATCCTGAATACCCACAACCATCAGAACCGGGAGCTGTTCTTGTACCACCCATTCTGAAAGTGGATGCAAGTCATTCATCAGGCTACGCCAGCCTGAGCATCCTTCTATCGCAACGCAGTCATATTTCAGCCCCAAATCAGCTAAGCCATTCGACAGTAAGCTATAATCCATCTGAATCGTATTATCAGGGCTACCCCCTTCATTTAATACCAGGGGACTTATCGCTTCTGCGGGCAAGGCAATACCCGAGATACTTTGTAACATTGCTATTTCCTGGCTTTGGTTGCCCGGTTGTTTAGTAGGCCCCTTCCGGACGACCGGCTTATATCCGACGGCGCTTTTTCCACTATTAACCAAGGCTTGCAATAACGCGCGTGCGACAACAGTTTTTCCAACCCGGGTATTGGTACCCGTTATAAAAAGACGATTAAGCATGGTAATGCTCCCGGTTGCTATACTCGTAGTGATTACTACGAAAATGATTTAGTCCGGGAAGTCTAAAAGAAAGCGTACAAAGCCAGCTTGAGGTAACGCAATGTTTTATGAGTCAGGCCGTTATTAACCTTGTAATAAACGCACGAGTAACGTGCCGTTATACATAGCATCCTTAATTAGCGCCGAAGCGACACGCGTTCCACGATGGCTTAGCTGGGTACTTTCAACAACAATATGATGACTATACGCAGGTAATGCCTGCTGATGTAAGCAGTCTTTGATAGACGAATGCAGGATATCGGCAGCCTGATTAAGTGGGGAACCAATCAGAATTTTTTGCGGGTTAAATAAATTCACCATAATAGCCAGGATACGCCCGACGTTCTGTCCGACACCGATAATAATATCCTTTGCCAGTAAATCACCTTGTAATGCTGCCTCACAGAGTGAGGCTATCGTCAGTGGTCTGTCATGCAGCATTGAACCCATCGACTGCCCCATACGCTGCTGGGCTAAACTGAGTATACTTTCCATGCTCGCTATCGTTTCCAGACAACCACGATTTCCACAGTAGCACTGCTTACCAAAGGGATCGACCTGAGTATGACCAATTTCGACCAAAGAACGGCTGTTAGCATGGAGCAAGCGGCCACCCGTGATCACTCCGGCACCGACATTTTGATCAATGACGATCTGAATCACATCACTGATCCCGCGCGAAGCACCAAATAATCCCTCGGCCATGGTCCAGGCACTAATATCATGCTGAATAAAAACAGGTACGCCAATACGCGTCGATAAGACCTCACCGAGCGGCATATCGATAACATCATAAAATGGCATTCGATGCACAATACCCCGCACCGTATCGATAATACCGGGCAAGGTAATCGCTATAGCGGTAAGACGCTCTAGTTTCTGTTGATGACGAACAAAAAAATGATCGACGTGTTCCTGGATACGTGTCAGCAAAGGCTCAGCATGTTCCAGATCCAGCGCTACACTGTCTTCAACCACCTGGCGACCACTTAAATCACGCAGTGCCAGCCATAATTCTCCCCGGGTAATTCGCAACGCAAGGAAATGCCAGGCTTGGGTATCTAACGCTAAGCCGACAGCAGGCCGCCCTCGCCCTCCGGGATCCTGAATATCGGTCTCCTGTACTAAGTGGGCTTCAAGCATCTCTCGTACAATTTTGGTAATACTGGCTGGAGCCAGTTGTGCCAGACGAGAGAGATCAATACGCGATACCGGGCCATGGGTATCTATTAGACGATAAACGACACCTGCATTCATCTGCTTTATCTGGTCAATATGGCCCGGTAAACTATCAACAACCACGTAATTTCCCCTTTATTTTCGCGCTGCGAAATAAATTTTTCCCTATGGTGAAACACTTCCTATCGAATCGTCAAATATTTGCACCATATTGTGACATGGCGCACATAGTCTGGGTTTAATCAGTATGTTGCAAGAGAGCCGACGATTCTGTCAGTAAAGCAATTATTTTGTTCGCCGGTTGTGATAACTCACGATGTTTTGACCAGACCAGCCACAATTCAGAACGTGCGTCCGATTCATCAATAGGTAGCCAGACCACATCACTCAGTCGGACGCGCTGGAAGGAGGAAGGTAAAATAGACACACCAAGCCCGGCGGAAACCAGACTGATAATGGTCATCGCTTCCCCCACTTCCTGAGTAATATAAGGCGTGATTTGGTGAGATTTTAATAATCCCAGAATGCTTTCATACAGTCCGGTTCCTACCCTGGAATCAAAAAATACAAAGGGTTCTGGTGATAACTGTGCCAGTGACACCGATGATGCCCCAGCCAAGGGGTGTAACCGGTGAACTAAAGCACGTAACGGTTCACGCAATATAGGACGCCACGCCAGGGTATCTGGCAGCTTAGTATTGCGCATTAAGCCAAGATCGAGCTCACCGTCATTCAACGGTGTTATCTGTTCGCGAGTATTCATTTCGCGCATTTGAATATGAACATCCGGATAACGGTGACGGAAAGTCGACAGGCTCTCAAAAACAGACTTAATAAACGGTGCCGAGGAGGTAAACCCGATTTTTAGTTCCCCGGTTTGTCCTTGATGTAAGCGTGCTGCCCGTAAAGCCGCATCCTCCACCTGACTCAGGATCTGTCTGGCATCCAACAGAAACTGTTGTCCTGCTGGCGTCAAAGCCACGCTGCGATTGGTACGCGCCAGTAAACGCGCGCCAATTTGAGCTTCAAGCAGTTGGATCTGATGGCTCAGCGGCGGCTGCGAGATACGTAAACGCTCAGCGGCATGTCCAAAATGTAGCTCTTCTGCAACCGCAACAAAGTACCTGAGATGACGCAATTCTATATTCATACTTTTAAAGTATCATTTGAGATTATTAATATATTAGACAGAATATTTACAGTTTTCTACTCTGAAGCGACTGATTTGAGTCTGTCTCGTTTTAAGGATCCATTGTGCATTCTACTTCTGACGTCAATCTCGTGGCTGGAGAGAGAATTGATGTAAACAGCCCTGTCCAGACATCGGAATTGATTAAACGCGGTACACCTTCATTTATACGGGTGACTCTGGCTCTGTTTTCTGCCGGTCTGGCGACATTTGCGCTGCTCTACTGTATTCAGCCTATCCTGCCACTGCTCTCTGATGAGTTTCATGTCTCTCCTGCTGGGAGTAGCCTGTCACTCTCTGTCTCTACTGGGATGCTGGCATTAGGTTTACTGTTTACCGGCCCTTTGTCTGATGCTATCGGCCGTAAAAAAGTCATGGTCTCTGCCCTGCTGCTGGCATCCTGCTGTACTCTACTGTCCACCCTGATGGGCAGCTGGCACGGAATTCTTATCATGCGTGCCCTCATCGGACTGTCTCTCAGTGGTGTCGCTGCTGTTGGCATGACTTACCTGAGTGAAGAGATGCATCCCAGTGTACTGGCATTCTCGATGGGTCTGTATATCAGTGGTAACTCGATCGGCGGTATGAGCGGTCGCTTGTTAAGCGGTATCTTTAGTGATTTTTTTAACTGGCGCGTGGCCGTAGCCGTAATGGGCTGTTTTGCTCTTGCTTCCGCCTTGATGTTCTGGCGTATTTTACCCGAATCTCGCCATTTCCGGCCGATTAAACTGCGTCCTAAATCGTTACTGATCAACTTTCATCTCCACTTGCGCGATAGCGGATTGCCATTACTCTTTATCGAAGGTTTTTTACTGATGGGTTCCTTCGTTACGCTATTTAACTATATTGGCTATCGACTGATGTCGTCCCCCTGGGGGTTGAGCCAGGCGATGGTTGGTTTGTTATCACTGGTTTATCTGACTGGGGTCTGGAGTTCGCCTAAAGCCGGCCTTATGACCGAAAAATATGGTCGTGGTCCAGTCCTGATTGCTGCGACGCTGATAATGGGATTCGGTCTTGCGCTCACCCTCTCTTCCGTACTCGTCATCATATTTATCGGTATGACGTTATTCTCAGGTGGTTTTTTTGCTGCCCATTCGGTGGCAAGTAGCTGGATAGGGACACGTGCCAGACGGGCCAAAGGCCAGGCCTCTTCACTCTATTTATTCTGTTACTATCTGGGTTCCAGTGTGGCAGGGACCTTGGGAGGAGTCTTCTGGCATCAGTATGGCTGGACTGGTATAGCAGGTTTTATTGGCCTGCTATTGTGTGGCGCTGTGGCTATCGGTTTCAGACTGCATTGTCGTACCCATTGATTCGCGTGATCAACATAATGCCGTCTAAAGCAGCACTTTATATGTTCTTTTAGGGTTGATGATGAAATGTTGTATTAAGCATTTCTCATATCACTACGATAAAAATAGCCACTAACCCCTTCGCCATCACCTCGTGTTCAGAGCAACTTAGTGTTACTTTTGTCAGCATAAACATGCTGTCTACGAGGCCATATGGAAAAGCAACACTACACTGACCTGAGTCGTATCTTCTTACGTCTGTCACGTTTTGATCATCTCAATGCTATTGCCAGCTGGGATATGGCGACCATGATGCCGGTCAATGGTAGTCAGGCGCGCGGAGAAGCGCTGGCTGAACTCAGTGTGTTACGTCACCAGATAATGAGCGATAAAAAAATCGCACTGTTGATACAGGATGCAGAACAAGAAGATCTCGATGATATTGAGCGCGCCAACCTCAATGAAATCATTCGCCAGTATCAGAATGCTATTTTATTACCTGATAGTCTGGTAGAAGAAAAATCACTGGTGGGGTCGCGCTGTGAACATGGCTGGCGTACGCAACGCCCGGATAACAACTGGTCAGATTTTGCAGCCAATCTGAAAGAAGTGGTGCGCGTGAGTCGTGAAGAGGCCCGTCTGAGAGCTGATGCTCAGGGGATCTCACCTTACGATGCACTGCTGGATATCTATGAACCCGGCATGACCAGCGCTAAACTTGATGGGCTGTTTGGCTCACTGCGTAGCTGGTTACCCGATTTACTGCAGACAGTGCTTGATAAGCAAGCAGCAGAAACCGTTATTACGCCTGTTGGTCCTTTTGCGACCGAAAAGCAACGTCAGCTAGGTCTGGATACCATGGACATGCTGGGCTTTGATTTTGCGGGTGGTCGTCTTGATGTCAGTGCCCACCCATTCTGCGGTGGTGTGCCGGAAGACGTGCGTATCACTACACGCTATAATGAAGATGAGTTATTCAGTGCCATGTTTGGCGTTGTCCATGAAACGGGCCATGCGCGTTATGAGCAAAATCTGCCACGTACCTGGCCTGGTCAACCGGTCGCTCTTGCCCGGTCAATGGCTATTCATGAGTCGCAAAGCCTGTTTTTTGAGATGCAGCTTGCACGTAGTGCGCCATTCCAGCAGCAGTTGCTGCCAAAAATTATCGCCCATTTTGGCCCGCAACCGGCTTTTGAACTCAGTAATCTAATCAAGTTAAGCCAGCGTGTAGAGCGTGGGTTTATTCGCGTCGATGCAGATGAAATAAGCTATCCCGCGCATGTGGTGCTGCGCTATGAAATTGAACGGGCGCTTATTTCTGGCGATATCGAGGTCGATGATATTCCTGCGCTGTGGGACGAGAAAATGCAAGAATGGCTCGGCCTGTCCACCGCCGGAAATTATCGCAATGGCTGCATGCAGGATATTCACTGGACTGACGGTGCTTTTGGTTATTTCCCTTCCTATACCTTAGGTGCCATGTATGCGGCTCAGTTATTTGCCGCAGCCCGTCGAGCGTTACCTCAGCTTGAAAGCCAGATTGCCAGCGGTGATTTTGGCCCACTGTTTACCTGGCTTGAGCAAAATATCTGGCGACATGGCAGTCGTTTCAGTACCTCACAGCTGATAACCAATGCGACAGGTGAAGATCTTAACCCACTGTATTTCCGTAAACATTTAGAGTCTCGCTACCTCTGATATCAACAACGTCGGGCATTTTGCCCGACGTTGTACATTCCGTTACACGCCGATACCAATCACTCACTGAAGCTTTACCCTCACCCGCCTATAGTGCATTTCAACGGCCCCGTAGTGGGGCTGACACGCAAACAAATATCGAGGGTATCGAGATGAAAAAAGTATTAGCTCTGGTTGTTGCCGCTGCTATGGGTCTGTCTTCTGCCGCTTTTGCTGCTGATACTACAGCAACAACAGGCACTTCCAGTACCGCGAAAACGACTGTCAGCACCGCACATCATGCTAAACCGCATCACAATGTTCCTGCGGCACAAAAGGCTCAGGCCGCTAAACACAAAAAAGAAACTAAACCCGCTGCAGAGCAAAAGGCTCAAGCCGCTAAGCACAAAAAAGAAACCAAGCCTGCTGTAGCGCAAAAAGCGCAGTCGGCTAAAAAACACGCTAAACCTGCGACTCAGAAAGCGCAAGCAGCGAAAAAGCACCATAAAGCGTCAGCAAAAAAATCGGCTAAGGTATCAACACAACCAGCAGCATAAGGTAATAGCCGCCTGACGGCATATCGTGCGAACACAAAAACACCCGATAAATCGGGTGTTTTTTTGGAGGCATACGCATGTTTCGACGCTATCGTTTTGAGTTTATTTTAGCCCTGCTTATTATCTGTGGGCTGATTACCTTTAGTTTCTGGTTGCACTGATCTGGACTGCTGTCTTATTTTAGTTTTTGTCGGCACTCACTTTAGCCGATAGAATAGTTGAAAATCTTTGCCTTCAGAGAGCGTTATGCACAAAAGTATGGTGTATTTTTGGGGCGCCATCGGCCTGTTCCCCCTCCTTGGTACGGCCTATGCAGCAAACAGTAAGGCTGAGATGAAGGCGTTGTTTTTCGGTCACGATGATCGTATTCCTGTCACTCAAACCCGTAGCGCTCCCTGGGATGCCATCGGACAACTGGAAACTGCCAGCGGTAATTTATGCACCGCCACACTCATCGCCCCTCAGCTCGCATTGACCGCCGGGCACTGCTTACTTGAGGCCCCGAAAGGTCAATTTGACCAGCCTGTTGCACTGCGTTTTATTTCACACCGTGGCCAATGGCGCTATGAGATCCACAGTATCGAAGGACGGATAGAGAAAAGTCTTGCCCGGCGATTAAAAGCCGATGGTGATGGCTGGATTGTTCCTTCACGTGCTGCCCCTTCTGATTTCGGTTTGATTGTGCTGCGCAATGCGCCACAAGGTATTACCCCGATACCGTTATTCCAGGGTAATCAACAAGCGTTGGATCGCGCCTTAGCAGCCGAAGGGGGAAAAGTGACACAAGCCGGCTATCCGGAGGATCATCTTAATGATTTATATACCCATGGTGACTGCCTGGTCACTGGCTGGTCACAAACATCGGTTCTCTCTCATCGGTGCAATACCTTACCGGGTGATAGTGGCTCACCTTTGATGCTGAAAACAGCCGATGGCTGGCAGATTATTGCGATACAAAGTTCAGCCCCTGCGGCAAAAGACAGAGATCTCGCCGACAACCGGGCAATCGCTGTAACCGGATTCCGTGGCAAATTAGCCGCACTGAGTCAGCCATAATTTCACTATTTTTATCTAAGAGATGCCTTAATTCAGAATCTCACGCTATGAAAAGCCGTGATATCAATCACAAATTTTGCCCGATAAATCGCGGATATTACCGTTTATCTCCCCTGGCAACCGCTTATTCTGCTCTGCGACCGTTTACCAAGTATCCCCCTGCTGGATATCCGAATTTGGCATCCTAGCGCCTGAAAACAGGTCCCCTCTCTCGCGGCAGTCAGACAAATCAAATCAGAGAAGAGGGTTTCTTCAGGCTTAAAACTTACCAGGTCAACATGAATAAAAATTCATTATTCAAACACATACCGTGGATAATTATCGCAATTCTGGGTGCTGGCTGTCTGGGTGTTGTTGCCCTCAGACGCGGCGAGCACATTAGCGCATTGTGGATAATTGTCGCCTCTGTATCCGTCTATATTGTGGCATATCGCTATTACAGCCTCTATATTGCACAAAAAGTCATGAAACTTGACCCCACGCGTGCAACGCCTGCAGTCATTAATAATGATGGCTTAAACTATGTCCCGACTAACCGCAACGTATTGTTTGGACACCACTTTGCCGCTATCGCTGGCGCAGGTCCGTTAGTCGGTCCCGTTCTTGCTGCGCAGATGGGCTATCTGCCAGGCGTGCTCTGGTTACTGGCCGGTGTGGTGCTGGCAGGTGCGGTACAAGACTTTATGGTTTTATTTATCTCTTCTCGTCGTAATGGCGCTTCGCTGGGCGAAATCATTAAAGAAGAGATGGGTACTGTTCCGGGTACCATTGCCCTGTTTGGCTGCTTCCTTATCATGATTATTATTCTGGCTGTGCTGGCATTAATCGTGGTTAAAGCGCTGGCTGAAAGTCCGTGGGGGGTATTTACTGTTTGTTCCACCGTGCCTATTGCCCTGTTTATGGGGATTTATATGCGCTATCTGCGGCCTGGACGAATTGGTGAAGTCTCCGTTATTGGTATTATTTTACTGGTCGCCTCTATCTGGTTTGGTGGCATCATTGCTCACGACCCGTACTGGGGCCCTGCGCTGACCTTTAAAGATACGACGATCACCTTCACTCTGATTGGTTATGCCTTCGTTTCTGCACTGTTACCGGTCTGGCTGATTCTGGCTCCACGTGACTACCTGGCAACCTTCTTAAAAATTGGTGTTATCGTCGGTCTGGCGATTGGTATTGTGATTCTGAACCCAGAATTAAAAATGCCGGCGCTGACTCAATATGTTGATGGCAGCGGTCCATTGTGGAAAGGCGCTCTGTTCCCGTTCCTGTTTATTACCATTGCTTGTGGTGCAGTCTCAGGCTTCCATGCCCTGATTGCTTCAGGTACCACACCAAAACTGCTGGCTTGTGAAACCGACGCCCGCTTTATTGGTTACGGTGCCATGCTGATGGAGTCTTTTGTCGCCGTCATGGCACTGGTTGCAGCCTCTATCATTGAACCCGGCCTCTACTTTGCCATGAACACACCACCCGCTGGGCTGGGCATTACCATGCCTAACTTACACGAGCTGGGTGGTGAAAACGCACCGATGATCCTTGCGCAGTTAAAAGATGTCACTGCTCAAGCAGCAGCGACGGTCAGTTCCTGGGGTTTTGTTATTTCGCCTGATCAGATCCTGCAAACAGCAAAAGATATTGGTGAGCCTTCAGTACTGAACCGGGCCGGTGGTGCACCGACTCTGGCGGTGGGTATTGCCCACGTTTTCCATCAGATCATGCCGCTGGCGGATATGGGCTTCTGGTACCACTTCGGGATCCTGTTTGAAGCTCTGTTTATCCTGACCGCGCTGGATGCGGGAACCCGTTCTGGTCGCTTTATGTTACAAGACTTACTGGGTAACTTTGTTCCGTTCCTGAAAAAAACCGACTCATGGATTGCTGGCGTTATCGGCACCGCAGGTTGTGTCGGTCTGTGGGGTTATCTGTTGTATCAAGGTGTTGTTGACCCACTGGGCGGCGTTAAGAGCCTGTGGCCGTTGTTTGGTATCTCAAACCAAATGCTGGCAGCCGTCGCTCTGATACTGGCAACCGTGGTTCTGGTGAAAATGAAACGGACTCAGTATGTCTGGGTGACGTTAACGCCGGCTATCTGGCTGCTTATCTGTACGACCTGGGCCCTGGCACTCAAACTGTTCAGCAACGATGAAAAAATGGAAGGCTTCTTCTACATGGCCAGCCAGTATAAAGACAAGATTGCCATGGCAGGTGCCGAAGCAACGCCAGCTCAGTTAGCCGATATGAAGCATATTGTGATTAACAACTACACTAACGCAGGCTTAAGCATTCTCTTCCTGTTCGTGGTGTACAGCATTATCTTCTATGGCGTTCGTACTTATCTGAAGGCACGCAATAGCGACCAGCCGACAGATACCGAAACACCGTATGTTCCAGTGCCTGAAGGAGGCGTTAAAATTTCTTCCGGCCACTAATATTCTGATAAACAAGTCCCGCAAATGCGGGACTTTGTTCTGTCACGATTATTTAGAATTAATGATATTCTCAAGGAATCGCGTATGTTTGGTAACTTAGGTACCGCAAAAAAATACCTCGGTCAGGCTGCTCGTATGCTGGTAGGCATGCCGGATTACGATACCTACGTTCAGCATATGCAGACTAACCATCCCGATAAGCCAGCAATGACTTATAAAGAGTTTTTCCGTGAACGTCAGCAAGCCCGTTATGGCGGTGATGGTAAGGGCGGAATGCGTTGTTGCTAAGAGGAATAAATTTATGACCCCGATTGCGGTAACCGTATTAACAGGTTTCCTTGGTGCTGGAAAAACGACTCTGTTGCGCCATATTCTTCACACACAACAAGAGTATAAAATTGCAGTTATTGAGAATGAATTTGGCGAGATGCCTATCGATAACCAGCTTATTGGTGAGCGTGCAACCCGTATCACGACCCTGACCAATGGCTGCATCTGCTGCACCCGTTCCGGTGAACTGGAAGCGGCTCTGCTCGATTTACTCGACAGCCTTGATAAAGGTGAAGTGCAATTTGACCGGCTGATGATTGAATGTACCGGCATGGCCGATCCGGGTCCTATTTTGCAGGCATTTTTTGCTCACGAAATTATCTGTGAACGCTATCTGTTAGACGGTGTTATCACCCTGGTAGATGCCGTTCATGCCATGTCGCAGCTGGATAAATTTCCTCTGGCGCAGTCACAAGTTGGCTATGCAGACCGTATTCTGCTGACTAAAACAGATGTCGCTGGGGATACCTCTGAGTTAATTGAACGTCTGCAACGGATTAATGCCAGAGCCCCTTTATACTCGATGGTACAAGGTGATATTGATCCTGAGCTACTGTTCAATACCCGTGGTTTTATGCTGGAAGAGAATATTGTTCCGGCCAAACCCCTGTTCCACCGGATTGCACCTGAGCAGAACAGTGTCTCATCCATTGTGGTGGAACTCGACTATCCTGTCGCTCTGTCAGCAGTTTCAGCAGTGATGGAAGAGTTACTGATAAGCTTTGCTGATAATCTGATGCGCTACAAAGGTATGCTCTGGATAGAAGACCAGCCAAATCGCCTGTTATTCCAGGGCGTTCAGCGGCTCTACAGTGCCGACTGGGACAGGCCCTGGCAGCCAGACGAAACACCTCGCAGTGCGCTGGTGTTTATTGGTCAGGCACTGCCAGAAGAAGAAATACGTGCCGCTTTTGCCCGGCTAAAATCAACTGATTCAGTGGAATAGTTTATAATCCTACCGTCTCTTTCAGTGATTTCAGATAGCGACGGCTGACGGGAACAATTTGGCCATCCCGCAGTAACAGTTCCGCCTGATCTTCCAGGCGGATCTCTTTTAAGTAGTTCATGTTGACCAGATACTGTCGGTGACAACGTAACAAAGGAGTACGTGTTTCCAGAGTACGCAAGGTCAGCTCAGTAAAGCTCTCTTGTCCGTCCTTGTTCGTGACATAAATTCCCCCTATCCTGCTGCTGACAAAAGCCACATCTTCCAGTTGTAACAACCATATCCGGTTACTGCTAATACAGGGGATAAACTTTAGCGGCTGCTGATACTGCGAGAGCTGGGAAATATCCTGAGTCTGGTGTCCCGAACGCAACCTTTCTAGTGTTTTCTGTAAGCGAGCCGTCTGAATGGGTTTGAGTAAATAGTCAAAAGCACATTGCTCAAAAGCCTGGAGTGCATACTCTTCAAAAGCGGTCAGGAAGACAATAAGTGGCCGATGCTGCTGATCCAGCATACCGACCATTTCCAGACCACTAATCCTCGGCATCTGGATATCAAGGAACACAATATCGGGACGGACTTTATGTATCATACCGATAGCTTCGATGGCATTGGCGCACTCACCGACTATCTCGATATCACTTTCATCCTGTAACTGCAAACGTAAATTTTCCAGTGCCAGCGGCTCGTCATCAACAAGTAACACTCTTAACATGCGGCTTCTCCGGTCGGTAAACGTAACGTCACGCGGGTATAGTAGTCAGGATCGCAGCTGACAGAAATGCCGTAGTCATCACCAAATCTGGCTCGCAGACGTTTATCCACTAAACTCATTCCTAGTCCTCCCTCTGTACTTCCTGTTTCCCCAGACTGGTAAAGCCCGGCATTATCTTCTACTTCAACAATGACACCGTCATCCTGACGATAAGCACGAATGATAATATTGCCATGACTTAATAACTGAGATGTCCCATGTTTAATAGCATTTTCCACTAATGGCTGTAAGGTAAAAGCAGGCAGCCTCTGAAAGTAGAATTCATCGGGTACCTGTAAATCAACCTTAAGCTGTGACGGAAATCTGGCCAGCTCAATTTGCAGATAAGCATTCACATGTTCAAGCTCCTCCGCCAGAGTCACGACTTCTGCGGAACGTTTAAGATTTTTACGGAAAAAGGTCGACAGATTCTGCACTAACTGCCCCGCTTTATCACTGTCCTTGCGGATCACTGCCAGCAATGTATTCAGGGCATTAAATAAGAAATGCGGATTCACCTGAGCATGTAATAACTTAATCTCTGACTGGGCTAAGAGTGCTTTTTGTCGTTCAAATTTACCCGCCAGAATCTGGGCTGATAACAGTTGAGCGATTCCCTCGCCCAGAGTGCGGTTAATGGAACTAAATAATCGGTTACGCACTTCATACAACTTGATAGTCCCAATCACTCGGCGATTTTCGCCCCGCAGAGGGATAACCAGGGTTGAACCTAACTTACAATTTGGGTGCAGTGAACAACGATATGGCAGTTCGTTACCATCAGCATACACAACTTCGTCATGTTCAATCGCTCGCCAGGTATATCGAGAGTTGATAGGACGACCGGCTAAATGATGGTCGTCGCCAATACCCGTAAAGGCCAGCAGTTTTTCGCGGTCTGTAATCGCTACGGCAGCAATATCCAACTCTTTCAGCAGGACCTGAGCCACTTTCATACTGTTCTCTTCATTGAAGCCCTGTCGCAAAATGCCTTCGGTTGAGGCCGCTACTTTTAATGCCGTGGCAGAGAATGCAGAAGTATATTTTTCAAACATGGCGCGCTTATCCAACAAAATGCGCATAAACATCGCGGCACCGACGGTATTAGTCACCATCATCGGCGCAGCAATATTACTCACCAGATTGACCGCATCCTCAAACGGCCGGGCAATCAGGACAATAATGACCATTTGTAGAATTTCTGCCGCAAAGGTCACCGCCCCAGCAACCAGCGGATTAAAGAGCTTATCCGTTCGGCCTCGCTTGACCAAAATGCTGTGAACCAGCCCGCCCAGCAATCCTTCAGCAATGGTTGAGATCATACAGCTCAGTGCCGTCATCCCGCCCATGGAATAGCGGTGGAACCCACCGGTAAGCCCGACAAGTCCGCCGACTACCGGCCCTCCCAATAACCCGCTCATCACCGCACCAATAGCACGCGTGTTAGCAATCGAGTCATCGATATGCAGACCAAAATAGGTTCCCATAATGCAGAAAATTGAGAAGGTGATGTAGCACAGCAGTTTGTGGGGTAAGCGAACCGTCACCTGCACTAATGGGATAAAGAGTCGCGTTTTGCTCATCAGCCAGGCAATAACCAAAAACACACACATTTGCTGTAGCAACAGTAAGACTAAATTAAACTCATACATTTCTGATTATCCGCGTCCCAACAGGACACCCATTAAATACACGCCATTGAACAAGATCTTGACGCCGCGACTAACTGGCATCTGACTAAAAACATCATTCTGATTTTTATGATTATTATCGAAACATCGCATTGAAAAATTGATGTAGCGTGACGATTACCGTATTTTCCGGCGAAAACGCTTATTGTATTGCAGTTTACTCAAAGGATATACAGCACATGATCCCGGAATTTAAGGCCAAATGATGTCAGTTTAATATATGCCCTGAATATCCTGAGTATTAACCCTGCCATCTGGGGTCATTGACGCTATATTACAGGTATTGGCTCAGCCTGCTGAGAATGCAGCTAAGCCACCTGCCTGCGACAGAAGCAAGAAAGAGAAAACATCTGGCCGTAGGGAGATAAAAAAGGGATTCAGGCACTGCCGCTATGTGAGATATCTGCATCCACCAGCAACAAAGCACCGTAACTGCCGGGTGAAACACGGTGGAGACACCACAAGGGATCAGGTAATAAGAGACAGACAGTAAAACCTAGCAGTATTCCTGCCGGGGGTTGCAGTAAGTGACTGGCTGCTGAGAAAAGCCCATTGGGTGGGTTAATTAAGTTTGACGGTGGCCTTGGTATAATGTTTATTATCCGAATCATAAGCATCAAAATTCAATAATTTGCCCTCATCAGAACGCACTATTTTTATCTCTCCCCTGCCACTTTCGACACCTTTCATTAAGAATGAGGTGGTTTCCTGCTTTGCAGAGGTCTTGCTTTCAACAGCGTACAAGTGATAAAGATTGCCGTCGATCGCCATATCGGCCTCTCCCCCCTGATACAGATTCAACTGAGTATGATGCCACTTACCGGGCTCAGTCAGGTCTCCAGTAAGGAATTCACAGTTAAATGACCCCTCGCTCTTTTTGCATTCGGAAGAAATTGCTTCTTTACCTGTCGCAATCATTTCAGCAATTGATAGCGTATCTTGAGATGGAAGAGATTTTAATGCCTGAGATTTAACATCACATCCAGCCAGCATCATAACTCCAGCAGCAATCAGTAATATTCTTTTCACATTCGACCTCTATAAGTAACATTATGTTTCAATGTTTCTAAATAGAAGATACATGATCGTTCAAAAAACAACCAGCGGTATAAGTATTACCTTTATTACTTATGTCTGACCTTGAGCGCCTCCGCTTCCCTAAATGGAGAGCGAGAACTTATCGCTCTTTAAGTAGTATAGATAACCATCACAATGTCGACATTAAATGCGTGGGTATTCGTGACCGGGATCCGTAACCTATACCAACACTTTCGCATACGGGTCATTGGCCGCAAGCGCTAACCCCCATCGTTTATTGCTAACCAAATGGGGCCCAACAAAGCATGGACACTCTTTTAATTAATTTGTAACGAATTGATTTTAAATCAAAAAAAACAACTAATGATGCGTGGTAATTCAAGCTTAATCGAGCTTAAAATAACTTATTATTTGCTCAGATTTAACACCATCACGGTTACAGATTCTCCGGCCACCATCCGAACCTCTTTATCCTCCCATCCCAGCTTGCGGTACAAAGGCTGCATATCCGGCGTGTAAAGCCACAGCTCAGCAATATTTTGCTCAGATGCTTGTTTAATTAATTCTTTAACCAGCGCTGTTCCTATGCCCTGACCACGATGTGAAGGCTTAGTGATGATTTCGCCCAGCCAGTGCATGCGCTGAGGATTATCACTCAGCTCATAGTGAATGAGACTCCCTGCTGCAAGGACATTGTTTTCTGTATCAATCACTATCAGGGTAGCCTGATCGTTATCAGCGGAATTACGCTCAATGAGACGTGCTCTAATCTTTTCTTCGTCAGCCCATAAAGGCAGGCAAGACCATTCCCTAAAAAGTAAGCCTGAAGTTTGAGCAAGATAGTCAGGGTTATCCATAAGTTTTTTAATTTGCATTTTTCTTCTTCTATTATGACGTTTAGCGTATTTATAACGTTTATAAGCTCAAATTTTTAACGCGTATTTCGGATTACAAAGCCCGCTTCTGGCATTAAGTGTAACGGGCAGCTATGAGCGAACAGTGGACGTGGCTACCCTGCTCATCGGTCCAGTTCAGCAATCGCCTGCGCTGCAACTTCTAATGTAATGGATATCGATGCTGTATCGTTACTTTCGAATGACCATGCTGCCGAGAGACCACACCATGCAATTATCCACTTGAGAAGGCGCTTTCTATCCAGACCAGCCGTCTCGGTAACCGTCTTTAGTCGTTGCTCAAATATTTTTGGTAAAGTAGCACCATGGTGAGTGGGATTACCAAGGTCAGGATTAGTGAAAATATTGGCAAAATCAAATCCGCGTTCTCCGACTAATCGATTGGCAGTATTACAAATGATGCGACATGCCGTTTCATCCCGCCTTTCTGCGGACGTTATGGATAAGGAGCGATCCCCCATAGCGCACTCCAGGAAAATAGCCCCCTCCTCATGAGCTAACACCTTCGCAGCCCCCACTCCATCCCACCAGGCCATTAGCTCACAACCCCTTCGTTCACTGGGGTCACCGTGGGTTCAGAAATCATCATCGACGGCGGCGGCGTTTCAATCTAAGCCACCAATATAAGATTGACTATTCATTAAACCCGCCATCTTTATAGCGGCGGGCTATTGACCTGCTCCCTGTTGATTAAAGCGCTGCAATGCGAGTAATTCCCCACCAACTGAGATAATAATGTTTAACTTCCGCTGTTCGCTCAGAGCAGACTGTAAGTCCTGAAACAGTCTGCTTCGTGCCAAAAGCGGACTTTGCAAACATCTCTGTTTTAATTAGAGGATAACAGGTCATGATATGTGGGCCTCATTGACTGCGTTCCATCAATTCAAGCGTCTGACCATCAGGGCTTTGTAAATATATTACTCTGGTTCCCTGCATGGGGCCTGACAATACTGTCTGAGGTTTACCCGGCGTCTTCCAGCCGTAGTCCGATACTTTGCCCAAGAGCGTATCAAGATCCTCTACATTAAAAGCAAGGTGAGCGTAGCCTGGGATATAGGGCGCTGAAGGTTCTTCTGGCTGCTCAATGTTATTGTATTGTAGTAATTCAATTCGAATATCAGCCAGTTCAAGCAAAGCCATTCGTACATCAGCTCCCCTTGCACCTGTTACCTCATCGATTATAGGTCCGGACATTTTTCCTTCACGTAATAATTTACCTCCAAGAATCTGAGTCCAAAAAAATAATGAGTCTTCAATGTTTTTAACTGAAAAACCAACGTGATTAACACTTAAGATCATGCAATTACCTGCTGATTTTTGAAAGTTCATCATCCAACTATATAGAAAGCCTGCTTTATTTCTACACGATAAATGCGCGACCGTTTTACAAGCCTGCATCTTTTATCGATAAATTGCGAATGTCCGCTTTTCGCTCAGAGCAGACGTCAATTCCTGCAACGCCTTGCTTCATCTAAAAGCAGATACGACGAATGATTACTAAGTAAAAAAGCCTTAAGAAGAGATTCTTAAGGCTTTGTTTCATACTTTTACTGATAGCCCACTACATACAGTGAGCTGGCCGATCGTTTAGCCTGTATTTCAGGTGTTCTTTCAGTTGATAAGCGGCCGGGCCAATCGCCGCACGTACGGCAGACACCTCGCTCAGAGGGTTTAGCAGACCATAGTAATGGATTAATCCGTTGTAACGGGTAACAGTCACGTCGACACCAGCATCATCGATGCTTACGACCAAAAGCCTCACCTTCGTCACGCAGCACATCAAGCTCAGCCGTCTGAATCAGCGTTGGCGGCAGCCCCTGTAACTGCTCAGATGTTGCACGCAGCGGAGAAGCAAGAATGTTATTTAGATCGCTCTCTTTCGTGGTATAGGCATCCCAGAACCACTTCATCATATTGCGCGACAGGAAATACACGTTTTCATACTGATTATAAGAATCGGTATTGAAGTTCGCGTCAGTTACGGGCCAGAACATAACCTCATAGCGGATCGCCGGCGACTTATGCTGTTTTGCCTGCCATGCTACTGCTGCAACCATATTATCACCAACGCTGTTGTTGCCCA
>Ga0308165_1002444_pt1 | contig 22168 bp, 18 predicted proteins | sample PhyWR2_FD_201032 | JGI IMG/M metagenome (GOLD analysis project Ga0308165, IMG submission 201032) | Phyllosphere microbial communities from UC Gill Tract Community Farm, Albany, California, United States - DLSLW.R2 | ecosystem: Host-associated > Plants > Phyllosphere > Unclassified | place: USA... | reverse complement strand
CGATGCGCGCAGTTCGCAATTCATCGGTCTTGTGCATAACCATCTCTAAATCTGTTCTTCGCTACGGCAGGAGTACCGGGAAGTGATGACGATCACAATAAAGCAATTGACGGACAAATCAAGAGTGTGCTGTTCGTTTTATGTACAAATGACGTACTTTTTCACTAGTACATGTGTACAGGGTGATTTCTATCATGCTTGAGTGTCGATTTTATCGACAAAATCACGCCGTAATGTTCTGCTGACAATCTGATTTCTTTGCGAGTTGCTGCCGCGAAAAATGCGTTTCATCCGTCAACAACACGAGCTTCAGCGCGCTGAGGATAAATGTCCAATACGGTATTCTATTATTAGAGGTTGTTGGCAGTTTGCGCTGCAATGAGTACCGGCTTCAGGACATGTGTCCTGTCTTTAGTCAATGAGAGGAAATATAGTTATCACCATGAAAAGCGAAAATAAAAACAGTCAGTGGCTGAGCGTTATTGAGCTGGTAACAAGCGACCAAACGCTTTACTCATTGCTGAAGTATTGTCCATTGGAAATTTTGCGTTGCTGGCAATTAAGCCAATTTTCTGCGGGTGAGTTGGTTTGTCGGCAAGGAGATATTTGCGAAGAGTTTCATCTGATCGTGCACGGGGAGGTAGATGTATTTACCACCGCTGATGATGGCCGCAAATACTCACAGGCTCGGTATAACAAAGGCGATATGTTGGGCGAGTTAGAAATATTTGAGCAACGCCCTTATATCTGTTCTGTAGAAGCGCTTGGCAATGTGACCTTGCTAACGCTAACTCGAGAGGAGTTTTGTTTTTGGCTGACGCTGGATAACTATTTTAATCAAAAAATCTTGCAGTTATTTAGCCGTCAATACTACCAACTGTCTAAAAAGGCCGGCGAGGATACGCTTTATTCGTTACATCAACGTATTTGTTTAGATTTACTACAACGGTTCCAACACCAGGGATCCGATAGCAGCAAATGGATGTTATTCAATAAACAAAAGCTGAGCGAACAATTTGCGGTTGCACCGCGTAGCATTAACCGCATTTTATTCGAACTCCGCGAGAAAAATATTATCGCGATTAACGGTGAGCAGCTTCAGATTATCGATCCTCAACGTTTACTAAAACAGTCAGAACAATAACGAGTGATTCATAGGGATATATTATGACTCAGCGACAACCCCATATTCAGCTAAGCCAAAGTATGACGCAGGCGCGTTATGCATTATTGCCTGGCGATCCAAAGCGCGTAGAACACGTAGCGCAATTTTTAGAGAACGTTGAGGCGTTGGGCTGTCATCGAGAATACCGCGCATTGCGCGGTTGGTTTAGGGGGGTGGAAGTGCTGGTGATGTCAACCGGCATGGGCGGGCCTTCGACGGCGATTGCTGTTGAAGAGCTCAACCAAATCGGTGTGACAAATTTAATTCGCATCGGAAGCTGCGGCGCGATGCAAGATCACATGCGTCTTGGTGATTTAGTTATCGCTCATGCGGCGGTGCGCGATGAAGGCACCAGTGATGCCTATGTTAAACCCGCGTATCCCGCCTGCGCAGATATGAGCTTGGTTAGTACGCTGGTTCAGCAGGCCAAGCGGTTGGAATATACCGCCCACTGCGGCTATGTGCGCAGTCATGATAGTTTTTATACCGATCATGAGCAGGAAATAGATCATTATTGGTCAAATAAAGGTATCTTAGCCGCTGATATGGAAACTGCTGCGCTTATGGTTGTTGGCGCGCTGCGCCATATGCGAACGGCATCGATCCTGAATGTGGTTGTCGAACATAATGCCTGCCTGACGGAAGGGATTAACGACTACCAGCAACAAGAAAAATCAGCACAGCAAGGTGAATCTCGCGAGATCCTTCTTGCGTTAGAAACTGTGTATCAAGATAGTCTCGAAGGGAGGCAATAATGGATTTTTTTAGTATCACAAATGTGATGGTTAATATCCCGCTGGGCGAGGGTGGCTATGCGCTCTCATGGATTGAAGCTATCGGTACTATATTTGGTTTGCTATGTATCTGGTTTGCTAGTAAAGAAAAAATCATTAACTATTTATTTGGGTTAATTAACGTTACGTTATTTGCCGCAATCTTTTTCCAAATTCAGCTATACGCAAGCTTATTGCTTCAGGTTTTCTTCTTTGCCGCCAATCTCTATGGCTGGTACGCATGGAGCCGTCAGAACGAGGCAAATGAAGCCGCTTTAAAAATCCGCTGGCTGCCACGTAATAAAGCCATGACGCTGGCCTTGGTGTGCATCGTCGCTATTGCATTGATGACGTTCTTTATCGATCCGGTATTTGCGGTACTAACTCGTATTGCAATAAGCCTGATGCAATTCTTAGGTCTTTCCGTGGTGATGCCAGAGCTTCAGCCTGATGCATTCCCGCTGTGGGATTCCGCGATGCTGATCCTCTCTATCGCCGCAATGGTATTGATGACGCGGAAATACGTTGAGAACTGGCTGCTATGGGTGCTCATTGACGTGATTAGCGTAGTGATTTACGCCATCCAAGGCGTTTACGCGATGTCATTGGAATATATTCTACTGACCGCCATCGCCATTATGGGCTCAGTAGCTTGGATTAAGAGCGCCAAAGCACATGGTTCTTCGCCATTGAGTTCTTAGGCGATTAAAGTTAATTGATTAAAGTTTATCTTGGCGAAAAGGCTCTATGGGGATAGGGCCTTTTTTGTTTTATTTTGTATATATTTTAGCCGTTGGTCTTCAGGTAAGGCATTAATTTGATCTTTTGATAGTGGCGTTACGCCATTACTCAAAACTGAGTGAGAGTTTTCAAAGTCTGGCCACAAAGTCAGCAGCGTTATGGCCAGTTTGGCGTTAAGTAATATTCAATATCATGACTCTATTCTATTTTTTATCTCGGGTTTTAATAAGTTATCCTCAAGCTGTAAATTATGAAAACTTTCTGTTCTTATGTTTGTGATGGGATGAATATTTCTATGGACTTATCATTTTCGAATAAAAAATATATTATTTCTTTGATTTCATTGAAACTATGAAGGTTTACTCTGAAGTAAATGATTTCGATATTGGAATTATCATCTTTTATAAATGTTACTTTAAGTTTATTAGTTCCGTAGTTAGATACATCTAAATATTCATCAATTAAATTCAAATTAAAAAATTTTATTATTTTATTCTCTAATATTTTAGGTAACCTATTTTTTGATTCAAAATCCCAACCATGATCTGATAATGTTTTTTTTGTCAGCGAAGGTAGTATAAATAAAGACTTATAGCTCATTTTTCATTCTCTCCCCATACTCGGATAGATACCTTGTCTAATTTCAACTCCAGTGCAGCTATAGTTCGATGGTGGCCATCTTGGATTTCCAGCCTGCCTGTTTTTGGATTTCTCCAGACATCAATAGGTTGGGTAGGGTCGAATCCGTCTTTTTGAATACTTTTTTTCACCCTTTTTACTACTGAACCAGTAATTTCGTCCTTACTTTGCGTTGAGACTAATATTTTGGGATTTACCTCAACAATATCAGGTTCACCAGTTTCGATATTTTGTGTTGGTTCTGGTGTTTGTTCTCCTGTGGAATGGGTATTCGACCCCGGCATCCCTTTTAATCCAAGTGGATCAGTACTAAGGACCGGATTAGCCGCCACATACAAATAAAAATTCAACCCAGCCGCAAGCTTCAGCGGATCCTGCGTCAAATACCGCTTCATGGTGGGGTCGTAATAGCGGTTTAGATTGTAAAAGAGCCCGGTTTCCCTGTCGTGATACTGTCCGGCAAAGCGTAGGGGATTGTCAATGCCGGCGCCGTTGTTGGCCTCGGTTTTTATGCTGCCGAAGGCGAGGTAATTGCTTTTCCAAACCGCTTGTCCGTGGGCGTCGGTCAAGCAGTGCGGCGTGCCGAGGTGGTCGTTTTGATACCAGTATATTTCCGGCTTTTGTTTCACCGGCAGGGTGCGGTCGGTGTGGCGGTGTTCTTGATAATAGTCGTATTCGAAGCTGTGATGACGGGTCATCGCCAACGGTTCGAAGCTGTTAGGGCGATAAATATAGTTGTGGTAGTTTTCGCGGTCGCCTTCCATTTGCGCGGCTAATCGATGGCCGCGCCATATGAATAGGGTGGTGACGTTGTTAACGGTTTTGCTCAGGCGTCGATTGAACGCATCGTAGGTGTAGCGGGCGACGTTGCCATCGGGCATCTCGGCTTTGATTAATCGATGCTGGCAGTCGTAGTTAAAGCGCTTAACCAGCAACAACCCCGCATGTTTTTCCACGCTTTCGCTGATGAGATTACCAAACCGGTCATACTCGAAACGTTTTCCGCTGTAGTGGGCTAAGCGGTTTCCGGGTGCCACATTTTGCGCATCGGTGCGAAACGCGCCATACACGGGGTTTCCTGCTGCATCCCAGCGGAAAGTTTCTGAGTTGTAGGCGTCAGGCTCGCCGTTGGGAGCGTCAACCGCGCTGAGTCGATTTAACGCGTCGTACTGATAATGTCGTGCTTCATTTCCCGCCGTTTCTTGCAGATTGCCCTGCGAAGCGTAGCGATAACGCTGTTCCCAAAGGGTGACGTTAGGCTGTTCGCTGCGGTAGATTTTATGCAGATTACGCTGCCCGCGCGGGCTGTAGCCATAACGGTTGACCAGACCGTTGCCCTGATGATATTCACTCAGGCGCTGCTGCGGGTTATAGCGGAAATGCGCCAACGGTTGCTGGTTGAGCGTGATCTCCGCCAGCTGTTGGTTTTGATAGTGATATTCCAACCACTGGAAATCGGGCAACTGGGTGCCAACCAGCCTGCCGCACTCATCATAACGATAGCGCTGTGTGTGACCGTTCTGATGCTCGGCGCTCAGGCGGCCAACGGTGTCATATTCGTAATAAAGCAGCGTAGTGCCTTCTTCTACGCTGACTAACTGCCCTTGTGGGTTGTATTGGTAGGTGACCGTATGCCCATCAGGCAGGGTTTAGAAAATATTTAATATGATGGAGCTATCCTATTTGTTATCTCAAACTTATCTAAGTCAACCTCGAACTGCCAATCATAAAAGTTATCTACTTTTTCTTTATAGCCAGCAACAACAGTTACACCTGATTTTACATGTTTGTTTTTTGATAAATAACTATATAAAACAATGTCACTTTTATGTTGGGAGATCTGAGATACTAATTCCCCATTTAATTTATAAGCCTTCATGTCAAGTCCTTTAATGTCATAATTTATTACGATTATTAGATTGTAAAAATTACTGTATATGGCTCGAGCATTGATAATAAAATGGATGAAAATAAACCTCTATTACACCCCCACTTAAAGCCAAGTTTATCCTTGTTTATTAAACGTGTTTTTTATTACCAAAGCCATTTTTAATGGTTTTTTTACTTTCCATATAATTTATCTCGCATGTGTTAATGCTCTCTGATGATATAATCTTGTGGGGATGACCATGATATAGATTTATATTTTTCTATATTGTATCCATTAGCTTTATAGTATTCTATTAATTCTGATGGGTACCATCCAATTCCGTATAAAAATAGAGCATTATTAGCTATCAGTAAGTTGATTAGATCAATTTTTTCAGCGAGTGTCTCGACTGTTTTTGACATAAGTGTTTCACTGGTAGGTGAAAACCCCATTTTAGTGAGTTGCTCTAGGTAACAACTACTCGCTTTTATTTTTATGTCATTGCCCGCCATGTCGACTACAATCATATGGTTTTCTGGGTATTTATTCACTTTACATTCACTCTAAGCATTATTGGTGATTTTGTCGAAATAGATGTGATGACTAATTCTGGGGCTCCACCAGGAAGGTGCTGGCCAGGTCCTCGAAAGTAGTCATTTCCATTTAGTGGACTACGGGGAGACATTTGGCTTATGCCATCGATTTTTCTGATATTAAAGCCGTCTTGTAATGAACCGGGCATTAATCCCATATCCTCCTCGATGATTCTAGCTTGGTCTGGTGTAATAGTGGTCATGTCAGAAGATATGCCATCAAAGTATTTCAATGTCCCATTCTTGTCAGTAACAAATGTTCCATCTCTCCCTATCGTTGGATATTGTTCCCAGCTTGTAGGGCTAATGTTATAACCAAGGTTATCTTGTAGCATTTTCTCTTGCCGTTCTCTTGCTAATTCCTCTTGAGATTTTTGGGCTCCGTTGGCTTTTGGTAAATAAGGAGTTAATCCTATAGGATCTGTCCCTACAATTGGATTAGCCGCCACATATAAATAAAAATTCAACCCAGCCGCCAGCTTTAGCGGATCCTGCGTCAAATACCGCTTCATGGTGGGGTCGTAATAGCGGTTTAGATTGTAAAAGAGCCCGGTTTCCCTGTCGTGATACTGTCCGGCAAAGCGTAGGGGATTGTCAATGCCGACACCGTTGTTGGCCTCAGTTTTTATGCTGCCGAAGGCGAGGTAACTGCTTTTCCACACTGCTTGTCCGTGGACGTCGGTGAGGCAATGAGGGGTACCGAGATGGTCGTTTTGATACCAGTATATTTCCGGCTTTTGTTTAACCGGCAGCGTGCGGTCGGTGTGGCGATGTTCTTGATAATAGTCGTATTCGAAGCTGTGATGGCGGGTCATCGCCAACGGTTCGAAGCTGTTGGGGCGATAAATATAGTTGCGGTAGTTTTCGCGGTCGCCTTCCATTTGCGCGGCTAATCGATGGCCGCGCCAGATGAACAGGGTGGTGACGTTGTTAACGGTTTTACTTAGGCGTCGATTGAACGCATCGTAGGTGTAGCGGGCGACGGTGCCATCGGGCATCTCGGCTTTGATTAATCGATGCTGGCAGTCGTAGTTAAAGCGCTTAACCAGCAACAACCCCGCATGTTTTTCCACGCTTTCGCTGATGAGGTTACCAAACCGGTCATACTCAAAACGTTTGCCGCTGTAGTGGGTCAAGCGGTTGCCCGGTGCCACATTTTGCGCATCGGTACGAAACGCGCCATACACGGGGTTTCCTTCTGCATCCCAGCGGAAAGTTTCTGAGTTATAGGCGTTGGGCTCACCGTTGGGGGCGTCAACTGCGCTGAGTCGGCTTAGCGAGTCATACTGATAGTGTCGAGCTTCGTTTCCCGCCGTTTCTTGCAGATTGCCCTGCGAAGCGTAGCGATAACGCTGTTCCCAAAGGGCGACGTTAGGCTGTTCGCTGCGGTAGATTTTATGCAGATTACGCTGCCCGCGCGGGCTGTAGCCATAGCGGTTGACCAGACCGTTGCCTTGATGGTATTCGCTCAGGCGCTGCTGTGGGTTATAGCGGAAATTCGCCAACGGTTGCTGATTGAGCGTGATCTCCGCCAGCTGTTGGTTTTGATAGTGATATTCCAACCACTGGAAATCGGGCAACTGAGTGCCAACCAGCCTGCCGCACTCATCATAACGATAGCGCTGTGTATGACCGTTCTGATGCTCGGCGCTCAGGCGGCCAACGGTGTCATATTCGTAATAAAGCAGCGTAGTGCCTTCTTCTACGCTGACTAACTGGCCTTGTGGGTTGTATTGATAGGTGACCGTATGCCCATCGGGAAGGGTTTTAAGCAACAGCTGCCCTTTGGGATCTCGCTGGTAGGCGGTGATAAACGGCGGTTCATTATGCTGATTGCCGAACTCTTGCTTTTCAATCAGATGGCCGTTGGCATCGTGCTGATAGGTGGTTTTAAGATTATCAAATCCAATTTCTTCACATAGCCTGCCGTCGGCGTCGTAGCGCAGTTGGTAATGCTCGCCTTTGGCATTGGTGATTTCACTGACCTGTAGGTGCACGTTGTCATAACGATAGGCGAGGGTATCGCCATTCGGTAGGATTTTGCGGGTGAGTAGGTGCAGCGGGGCGGCATATTCATAGCGCGTTTCGTGGCCCTGCTCATCGATAAAGCGAGTGACTTTGCCATAGGCGTTATATTCATAGCGCTGCGGTTTTTCATCGTCCTGCTGACAGAACACTATTCTACCTAGCGCATCGTATTGATAGCGGCTTACTGTCCCTAAGTCGCTACGGATCGTTTCAGGATGGCTATTGAGACCGGAGTAGGTGTATGCACGTTGGCTGCCCGAATGAGATTCAGCCACCATACGGCCCAGCGCGTCATAGGTGTATTGCTGAGTTTGTCCGTCAGGTTCAGTGACGGTGGCCACTTTACCTTGCGAGTAATAGGTAAAGGTTGTGATTAGACCGCTAGGGTCGGTGGCTTTCAGTACGTCACCTTGCGGATTGCGCTCATAGCGCCATACCTGCTGATGCGGAGGTGCACCGCGTCTCTCCTCGAACAAATGACCCGCTAACCAGCGGTATTGGGTCATGACTTGGCCGGGTTCAGCTTTGGTAACAAGTTGGCCGTTATCGTTGTAGAAGTAGCGCGTGACCTGACCCAATCCATCGGTGTAACCGACGCACAGCCCGGTGTCATTGTATTGCCAGCGCTGCTCAATACCCGCTGCGCTTTTGCTGTATATCAGACGAGCGCCGTCGTTATGTTGGTATACCTGCTGGCTACCGTCCATGCGCGTCACGGTGACCTGCTGTTGCTCGGTACTCCAGCGGTAGCGGTTGTCGAGTTGACCGAAATTACCAAACTGGCGTACGCAACGCAGATGGTCATCTATCTGCGCCCATTCCCAATTAAACTCAGCGCCACCGGCTAGCTGACGTTGAGTGATGACATGATCGTCGCGATAACGATAGTGTTCACGTTCGCCTAAGGCGTTAGTGGCTGCAATAAGCTCGCCTGTGGAATTGTACTCATAGCGCATCAAGGTGCGGAATGTGTTCCAGACTTGCTGGAGCCGATCTCTTTGCTGTAAATGTACGGCGCTGATATGCGCTGCCGTTGAGGACAAGTATTCGAAGCTGAGGCGTGCTTGCGCGGTATCAGACAGCGAAATTAGCCGATTTTGTTTATCGTAGAACAGGGTTAACGTGTTGCCATAGGCATCACTGATGCCGATAAGCTTGGCGCGATCGCCTTCGCGATAAAACTGATACTGGCCTTGCCCGTTAGCGAAGGTTAGGGTATAGCCATTGGCGATGATATTGCCATTCAATCTGGCGATGGAAAGAGTCGCCGCGCCGGCAACGTTGACGACTAACGGGGCATCAGGATGAGGCAATGGGAAAGTGGTGGTACGATGCTCATCGTCGTGCCAAATGACTTTTTCACCTTCAAAGGTGAGTGAATGAGAGAGGCTATGACGCCACCCAAAGCCTAAATCATGGGCGCTGTTTGCCGCACTGCTGCGATAGCAACGCTGCCAGGTAAAGGGCAACCAGCCGGGAAGTGTACCGTCGACGAGCGTCAATAGCTCTTCGCCGCTCATCAAGGAAACCGGATCGCCATCGGTGGTGGTATCTCCGCTAGCTTGTGAACGATTGCCATCAGGCCCTAAGCCACCGTCACCGCCAAGTGGAACCTTCTCTTCGATCTCTATTTGATGCGTGTTGGCGTAATCACGATTAAGTGACACATTGTTAAGCCGTTCAGGGCTTTGCACGCTATGCCCCGTGGCTTTTAAGTGACTAGCCGCACTGAGCTTTTTTATCTCATCGAGATGTTTGCTTTCTTCAACGGCTTGTTTCATTACCTTCAGCAGGTCTTTGACATCACTCATTACCTTGCTACCGGCACCCATTCCTTTTGCCACGTGAAGTTCCTTCTTATCACTTAAATTTATTAGTCAATATTGTCGTAGCTATTTGCACCGTAGCGGTGTTAACCGATGACGCCGCTAGCGGTATCAAGCACATCCAATAGCTGAGTAGCCAATCCACCGGGCAGGGCCAAATACAACGCACTCATAACCAGCATTTGGCCAAAGGCTTCGCCAAGCGCATTGGTGATTTGCTGCGGTGTTAACAGTGATATATAGCAATAGAGGGTATTGACGAGGATATAGAGCATAATTTCGTCGCTCAGCAGCGTGAGCGTATCGGCGATCTCTTTACCACCGGCTTCGAATTTGGCTTTGAACTGTTCAAGACCCTCAGCGGAGAAATATTTTCCAAGCTCGGTGAGATTGCACTCGCTCACCCAGCCCCAGACCTTTTTCAACGTGTCGTACAGGGTTTTTAGCTGACCGAAGATGCCTGTGATGACGTGACTCATCACTTCAACGCTATCAATTTTCCCGTCATTTTTGGCAAATTTGGCCCATTCAGCTTGCAATGAGGTTGTCCACTGCGTTGTTAGCCACGTAATGCATTTATCAACAAATCCCTGATAGGCAGTGACCAGTGAGCTTCGTAGGCTATCTGTGATGTCGGGGGATACGGCTAACACGTAGTAATAGCCTGCTTCGCAGGCCGGAATGGTGACGGTCGCTTTGCCTTGCTCGTCAAATTGACCAGAGCTGATGACGTCACCGCCTTGTAGGTTGGCATTATGCCAATCGGTAAAACCCGTGGTGGATACATCTTGAATCAAGGCGCCGCGAAGCCGATAGGGCGTGATCGTATCGTTCTCGCTGTAAGTTCCTTTATGTTTGAAAAGCTTGAAGGGCGAGTTGGGAATCGGGATAAATTTGACCGACTCGAATGCATGCGTGAGGGTAATGGTTTTTTCCACGTCCTTAGAGCATTGCATAAAGAGCGGTAGGCCTTTACTGTCTATGCTGCCCGTGGCTAACGTCATATCACCAGACTTAATCTGCTGATCCATATTCAGCAGACTGCCCCAAAAACGATCTTGGTTATTGGCGATATAGCTTTGCACCGTTCTGCCCATATCCGCCATAACCTTGAGATAGTTAGCCTCAGCATCGGCGATTATTTTAGCCGGATCAGGCTTGTACATTTTGCAGGCTGCCATGGACTTCCATGGGTATACATCACAGGATGCCTCAAAATCATCTGACATCGTTTTATCCCTTTTCTAGTTCAGTGATGATACGTTGAATAAAATCAGCACGTTGGCGACGTTCTGGCGTGATCAGCAGGTTCAAACGTTGGCGCAGCACAGGTTCTGCCCAGCGCGCATAAATCATGGGATGCTCTTCGCGCAGCATTTGTAGAAGATTATTGACCTGTGGTTCGGGATTTTTGTCGGCCATTTTTTCGATCAGTTCTGGCGGAATATGCCACCACGGAGAACTGGGAATATCGGCATCATTGTCGATTGAGTAGGTGAAAGTCTTTCCATCCACCCAGTAGTCTGAGAATGCGGGGAGAACGGTATGCCATTTAGCACCGATGAATTCGAGATGTTGCTTAAAATAGCGGCCGTCCCAGTAGCGAAAAAACACGGCTTGCCCATTGGGCATGAACACCTGTGTTAACCCCGCAAGATGTTGGGTGATCACCGACTCGGGAAGCGGAGAGCGTGCGAGCCAACCCCATGCAGGCGTGGCATGCTCTTCTACCCAGGTTAAAAAGGGGCTATAGGGGGAAAGCTCAACCAGCATTGGCATAACCGGATACCAGTTGGCATAAGGCGTATCGGTATAAAGCCCCTGCGGTGTGCGTTTTCCATCCAGCGCGTAATAGGCCTTGAGAGCTGCGCCACCATTGGTGCTGGCTAAAATGGCATAGAGTCGAGACTCACTGGTTTCAGTATTTTTTATCCAGCGCGAAACACTAACCACGTCTTTTTCGGATGAACGATCGGCATTCATTTACCAGCAGCCTCCTGGTTTTAACAATTCATCAATAGACGGTGGTTTATTGCCTGAGCTAATACCGGATCCAGAATTGCCGGATATGAATCCCGGAGTTGCGCCATTTGGGCTATTTTTATCTGAGCCACCCATTCCACCGCTAGAACTACTACCGGAACCAGAGTTGCCAGAGCTTCCAAAGCAGCCATCAGGGCCGGAGTTATGCCTGTTGCCTCCAGAGTTGTTGCCTGCGCCGCCGTTATCATTTCCACTGTTGCCGCTGCCGCTGCCGCTGCCGCTGCCGCTGCCGCTGCCGCTTCCGGATCCTCCGTCATCACCAAACCCGCAGCCGCCGTCTTTGCATTTTTCACACTCTTCGCAATAGGGGGCTTCGGCTTCAAAAGTTTCTAACTGGGCTGGCGTTAGCGGTGGTGGAACGGCTAATTTCAGTGCTTCAAGAGGAGATTTTATAGACAGCGCTGAGCCGCTTCCCGCTGAGCCTGAGCCAATGTGCACGCCCGCAGACATATAAATGCCCGATGGGTTGAGCGTGATAAATTTCCCACCGGCTTTGAGGGTTAACTCGGTTCCTGCATCGATCACCACTTTGCTGCCTGCGCTGTAGTGAATTTCTTTACTGGCCTTCACGATGTGTGATTTGCCAATTTGTTGTTGCAGACTTGCCCCCATCTCAAGTGAAACATCCCCGCTGATTTTGCTGCGCATTTCCCCTTGAATAATTTCGTGGCGATCGCGGGTTAACTCTGTGATCTGGTCCCGTTCTATTTTGTGGTGCTGGTCGCGCAAAACTTGCCATTGGGCGTCGTTTTCAACCCGTGCGTGAAAGTCTTTTTGAGCGCGTAAATAGAGCTCTTCTTTCCCTGAGGTATCTTCGAACGAGAGCTCGTTATAGCCTTGGCCTTTCAGGGTTTTACTGCGCAAAACCGTTTTGGTTTTATTTGCCGGCAAGGCATACGGGGGATGATTAAGTGCGTTGTAGGTCATTCCGGTGACGATAGGACGATCGACGTCACCGTTAAGGTAAGAAACGATCACCTCTTGCCCAATGCGTGGGATGGCCATCATGCCGAAGCCGCTGCCGTTCCAGCCTTGCGATACCCGTATCCAACACGAGGCTTTTTCATCCGCAGGATTGTAGCGATCCCAATGAAAATGCACGCGAATGCAGCCATCTTCATTCACGTAGATCTCTTCACCGGCTGGCCCCACCACGGTGGCCACTTCGTCGCCGTCGGCGGTGGGTTTATAGCGATAGGGTGCACGCCAATCAGTTTTCCCCGGAATGAAGCGAAAATGATTTGTCAGCGTGGTTCCCTGATGATGCTCGCCGTTATCTTGCTCAAGCGCTTCAGGCATTTTTCCATGATGTTCAATGGCGATGATTTGCCATTTGTCGTTCATGGCGGCAACGGGGTGTTCGGTGAGCGTAAAGATCTCGCCCGGCATCAAGGCGGCACAGTTAGACTGACCAGTTCCTGTGCGGCTGTCGGCTTGCAGTTGTTCAATACGATATTTGGTTAACGGGGTTGCTTCGCCGTCGTTTTGAAAACGGCCATAGCTTTCAAAGACAGAAAAGGAGGTCGGTTTACGCGCACTGCCGTTAGGCCAACCATCGAGCTGTAAACGGTCGGCAGGATTAAGGTAGTTGCGGTCTTTTTGCACGGTTTTTTGCGGGCGCATGTGCGCCCCAAAGCGCCATTGAGAAACAATATCGCCAGAAACAGCACCTTTGGGGTGCGGGTTATAGGTTAGGGTACTGCCCGTTACCATACCTAAATAGCTGTCGCTGTAGCACAATCCTTTGGGTTCAAACCAAAAGACAAAACCTTCTTCGGCCGCCATGCGGGTGAAGAATTCGAAGCCTGACTCACGTTTTTGTGTCACATACTCATGCGCTGGATGGGTATCCTTCATCATGACGCAACTGCCCTGAACGCAATGCTGCTTAAGTAACTCCGTTAGCAGGTCAGGCACGGACTTTTGGTGATAAATACGGCTGTCTTGATCAAGCGTCATTACCCACATGGCGGGGCGCACGGTGAGATAATAATAGGTGCGGCGAAAGCCGGAATCGCCCTGTTCGGCGCTGGTAACGACGCCGGTGACGATGCGTTTAACATCGCCATCAACGGTAATGGTCAACACGGCGCTTTGTAGCAGCTGTGACTGCATATCGATGCTATCTGACGTGCTGACCAACGTGAGGGTGAGCGTGAATAACTCGGATAATCCTTCGCTTAAATTGAATTCAGTGACATCAAATGTCTCAATCGGTAGGGTACCGATTTGACAAGAAAAATAGAGACCAGTATCCATTGGCATGGTGCAACGTTCCTTATAGAAGCTCTATTGGGGAAGTAGAAAATCATGAGGGAAAAATATCGTGCTTGATGGGCTTTGTATGCAGTTAATTAATTCTGTAAATTAGTCTAACTATTTGATTAGAATGTATATTAATGATTGTTTAATGCAGATTTAATGATAGGAATAGCAAAGGCATAAACGCCGAGCAGTCAGCGTCGGCGTTTTTTAACCGGATAGATGAACTAATACATCCGTCGGCTTAACACGAGTGTATCTAGGGTTCCTTACTCTGCGCTATAAACATAATCAGGACAGTTGGGAGTAACCTCATAGCCAAGGCTATAGTAAATGTGCTGAGACAATTTAGAATTATTTAATGTATACAAGTGTATTCCTTCTTGGCTTAGGCAAAAATAAATATCAATCGAATTTTTACCCGAGGCTTTAAGGCACCGCTTGTTTAGTGTTCGGCTGATGTTATTATGGAGCGCTTCATTTCCAATATACGTCATTCCAATAAAATTAATATTTTTAAGCGGTGTAACCTTTTTTATATCGTACGAGTAAACAGGTTTATTAAGAAGTACATCAGTTGCAGCGTTAAAAAACTGCTTTTTACCTATCTGAGTGATATCTATTCTTATGCAGCATTGTATCTTATTATTTGAGACATATTCTGAGGTGACAATGTCATTTTTTGTTATAGTTTCTTTAGTGGTTATCAATGATTGTTTATCATTTTCGATAATAAGAAGTCCCACACTACCGGTATCCTCCCCAGCTAGAGATTGTGATGATAGTACCCATAAGAAAAAAAAGGTGAAAACTTGTTGTTTCAGTTTAATCAACATATTCATTCACTGACCATGTTTTGAGATATGCAGGGAGGTTTTTAGGTGTTATTGAACACTAGAAACAAAGTCTAAAAACGTTATCTATCTGATAATTATTGGTTAATTGTATTTCCCCTGTGAGGGGCGTATAAAAACAAATTTCACCCATAGAAAAAACAACGGTGCTATCAACCAACCCCAAAATAAAGTCATTTGATCTAATATGAAATAACAAAGCCCATAACGATCAAATGTATTCATATATAACATTCTCCAACGTGGAAAATGATAGAGTGATAATGTAATAGATACCAAAGAAAGAATTTCTCCTACTATTATTCCCATGATGATTAACTTAGTGTTTTTTTTATCAAAAATAGTCTCTTTGAAGAATACTACTGAGAGTATAAGCAATGAAAACCAATATAGATGATAAACGGCAGTAAACTGTGTGCCTTTGGTTGCCATACAAATAAAAATGCCATTAATGGAGATAGCAACCAGGAGCAACAGTGTAAAAACTACATCGCTAGCTTTCTTGAACTTCATCATTTTTGCTTCTCTTTTCTATAAATATTATCTGCAGTGTGTTGGGTTTTTTAACTAGAATTTCAAACTTCATCCAAAGAAATAATAAAACAGCTATTAGGGAAGTAGAAAGCCGCGAGGGAAAAATATCGTGCTTGATGGGCTTTGTATGCAGTTAATTAATTCTGTAAATTAGTCTAACTATTTGATTGGAATGTATATTAATGGTTGTTTAATGCAGATTTAATGACAGGGATAGCAAAGGCATAAACGCCGAGCAGTCAGCGTCGGCGTTTTTTAACCGGATAGATGAACTAATACATCCGCCGACTCAGGCCGAGTGTATCAAGGATCTTGGTAGCAATCTCTTCGACCGAGTGATTGGTGGTGTTGAGATAGCGGATTTGATTTTTGCGGTATAAGGCTTCAACTTCGGCCAGCTCCAGTCGGCACTGACGCATCGAGGCATAACGGCTGTTTTCTCGACGTCCTTCGCGAATCGCGGCAAGTCGGTCAGGGTTTATCGTTAGGCCAAAAAGCTTATGCTGATAGGCTTTAATCGCGGGCGGCAGTTGGAGGTTATCCATGTCATCGGCGGTAAAAGGGTAGTTCGCGGCGCGGATACCGAACTGCATGGCGAGATAAAGGCTAGTGGGGGTTTTTCCACAGCGAGAAACGCCGAGTAAGATAACCTGCGCCTGATCGAGATTACGCAGAGAAATGCCATCATCGTGCGCCAAGGTGTAATCAATAGCGGCGATACGGGCATCATACTTTAGTAGGTTATGTTCAGTCAGACCGTGGGTGAGATTGGCGACGTGAACTGGATTCATACCTAATTCATCCTGCAACGGTGCCACCAGCGCCCGAACGATGTCCTGACAAAACCCTTCGCTGCTGTGAATAATTTCGCGAATTTTTGGCGAGACAATGGAATAGAACACCAGCGGACGTGATCCAGTACGTTGATAGATGTCGTTAATTTGCTGGCACACGGCTTCGGCGCGAGTTTCAGTTTCTACAAAGGGTAGGGTGAATGAGGTGATGTCGACGGGAAATTGTGACAGTACCGCGTGGCCGAGAACCTCGGCGGTAATTGCCGTGCCATCTGAAATATAAAATACGCTTCTTTCCACTCCGCGCTCCTATAGGGGCTTTTCTGACGTAGCTCCTACTCTAGCGCACTCACATTTTATTTACATATTTTATATTTCAAACTGCGGATTACGAAAACAAGTTCGAGCGAAAGGCTTTTATCCGAAGAAGCAGCCAAACTCATCGCGATCGACAATGCGCATCGCAATGCTGAAAGAGGGAACTGCATCATCTTGATAGAGATGCCATTCGGCATTAGGCCGCATCCAATAGAGGGTCCATTGCTTAGTGTCTTCTACATAGGTCACTTTTATAGAAGGTTGTTCAACCATTTTGGGCTTCTTACCTTCATCTGAGGCGTGTAGCTCAAAAATGTCGATGTCATGGCCCGTAATTCGATATGAAAGGTCATTTTCATGGCGTAGGTTTTCGGCAGGGCGACGCTTCGATAAAAATAAATCCATACAACGTTTAATATCTTGGAGCTCTAAATCGGTAAAAATCATGGCAATAACCTTAAATGTAAAATCTTTTGCTGTGATGTTTAAACAACTAACTCGATAGAACGGGATAAAAACAGATACGCGTGGTGACGGATTGATCAGCCAGGAGGATAACGTTTGAGGGGAAAACGTGTCAGGAACTTATTCACTCGTGATAATTATTGAATGCGTTTAATTACCGAAATTGACTAATCACGCAGTAAACTAACACTAAAATTGATTAATAGCTATTCAAAGCCTTCAGCCCGCTGGTTTTTCAGCTTTATCTGTGTGGATATGGACTTATTAACCAAGGGAATCGTTTGCTTGTATCAAACCGATTGTCCTTCAGCTTTTTATGGTTTTTTGCTGACGGATTTCAGCAACTCTGAGTAAAAAAGTGCGGTTTGAAGAAAATTCATGATATTCACCAATAGGTGGATCGATTCACCTGTCTTGGCGAAACCTCACATTGTGCTAGTCTGAAAACGCCGGATTTACGGCCACAATTATTTTCTGTACCCATCTTTGAATGTGAAAAGGATTGTCTCGATGTCTAGTAATGGCCCTGACTTGCATAACGTGCTTTGGTACAACCAGCTCGGCATGCACGATGTTGATCGGGTGGGGGGCAAGAATGCCTCTCTGGGAGAAATGATCACCAACCTGTCTGAGCTTGGTGTTTCGGTGCCTAATGGTTTTGCTACTACCGCACAGGCATTCAATGATTTTCTGGAACAAAGCGGCGTTAACCAGCGTATTTATGATTTGCTGGACAAGACAGATATTGATGACGTAACACAATTGGCCAAAGCGGGCGCACAGATCCGTCAGTGGGTCGTTGAAACGCCATTTACTCCAGCATTAGAGCGTGACATTCGTAGTGCTTATCAACAACTGGCACAAGATAATGCTGATGCATCCTTTGCCGTGCGTTCATCCGCAACGGCAGAAGATATGCCTGATGCATCATTTGCCGGTCAGCAAGAAACTTTCCTCAACGTTCAAGGTATCGACGCGGTGATGGTGGCGGTGAAGCATGTTTTTGCCTCGCTGTTTAACGATCGCGCCATTTCTTATCGTGTGCATCAAGGCTATGACCACCGTGGCGTGGCACTCTCTGCGGGCGTGCAACTGATGGTGCGCTCTGATTTAGCTGCCGCGGGGGTGATGTTCACCATTGATACCGAGTCGGGCTTCGATCAGGTTGTTTTCATTACTTCAGCCTACGGTCTGGGTGAAATGGTGGTGCAGGGTGCGGTAAACCCTGATGAGTTTTACGTTCACAAACCGACGCTGCAAAAAGGCAAGCCTGCGATTGTGCGCCGCACCATGGGTTCGAAGAAAATCCGAATGGTGTATGCCGAAAGCCAAGAGCACGGCAAACAGGTTCGTATTGAAGATGTTGAAGATGACGCACGCAATCGCTTTAGTTTGAACGATCATGAAGTGGAGCAGTTGGCACATCAGGCGCTGATGATTGAGCAACACTATGGTCGCCCAATGGATATCGAGTGGGCGAAAGATGGGCACACCGGTAAGCTGTTTATCGTTCAGGCGCGTCCAGAAACCGTTCGTTCCAATGAGCAAGTGATGGAGCGCTACCAGCTAACGGGCCACAGCGAAGTGCTGACCGAAGGACGCGCCATCGGTCATCGCATCGGTGCAGGGCCGGTAAAAGTCATCCATGACATCAGTGAAATGAACCGCATTGAACCGGGTGATGTGCTGGTGACGGATATGACCGATCCCGATTGGGAACCGATCATGAAGAAAGCATCGGCCATTGTCACCAACCGAGGTGGACGTACTTGTCACGCGGCTATTATCGCGCGTGAACTGGGTATTCCTGCGGTAGTGGGCTGCGGCGATGCCACGGAACATTTGCGTGACGGTCAGAAAGTCACGGTTTCCTGTGCCGAAGGCGATACCGGTTATGTTTACAGCGATATGCTGGACTTTACGGTGCATAGCTCTCAGGTTTCGACCATGCCTGACCTACCGTTGAAGATCATGATGAATATCGGTAATCCCGATCGCGCCTTTGACTTTGCTCGCCTGCCTAACGAGGGCGTAGGTCTTGCGCGCTTGGAGTTCATCATCAACCGCATGATTGGCGTGCATCCACGTGCGCTGCTGGAGTTTGACCAGCAAGATGCTGAGACTCAGGCTGAGATTAAGCAGATGATGCAAGGCTATGACAGCCCAGTTGAGTTTTACATCGGCCGCTTAACGGAAGGGATCGCCACGCTGGCGGCTGCATTCTGGCCAAAACGCGTTATCGTGCGTCTGTCTGACTTTAAGTCCAATGAGTATGCCAATCTGGTTGGCGGTGAGCGCTATGAGCCACATGAAGAGAACCCAATGCTGGGCTTCCGTGGTGCGGGCCGTTACGTTGCAGACAGCTTTAAAGATTGCTTTGCATTGGAATGTGCCGCAGTAAAACGCGTGCGTAATGATATGGGGCTGACTAACGTTGAAGTGATGATCCCATTTGTTCGCACCGTGGCGCAGGCCGAAGCCGTAGTTAAGCAGCTGGCATCGGAAGGGCTGAAACGCGGTGAGAACGATCTTAAGGTCATCATGATGTGTGAAATTCCATCAAACGCCCTGTTGGCCGATCAGTTCCTTGAACATTTCGATGGTTTCTCCATTGGTTCAAACGATATGACTCAGCTAACGTTGGGCTTGGACCGTGATTCAGGTGTGGTTTCTGAGCTGTTTGATGAGCGCAATGAGGCCGTTAAGGCACTGCTTTCTATGGCGATCAGAGCGGCTAAGGCTCAAGGAAAATACGTGGGTATTTGCGGGCAGGGCCCTTCAGATCACGAAGATTTTGCACGCTGGTTGATGGATGAAGGTATTGATAGCTTATCCTTAAATCCAGATACGGTAGTTCAAACGTGGATTAATTTGTCAGAAAAATAGATTCGGCTATAAACTAAACGAATCTTAAATCGAGCGACTGTTATTTACAGTCGCTTTTTTTATAATTTAAAATATTTTCGATGGTTTATTAGGCTGGAAAAATAATAAAAAAAAAGCCCATCATAGGGAGATGGGCAAAGACTACACACAGCAATTCGGTAAGAAGTTACGCTTAAACAAAGCGGCTCCTTTAGGGGTACTTAGCAATCTAAGTTACTGAACATGATAGGTATGCTGGCTTAGATCGTCTTTAAGAATCATCTGAATCAGAATAGGTTATATTATATAACCCATTTTTAGTTATTACGATAGTTTGTTTTCAGCATATTTAAGAATAATCTTTAATGGTTGGATAATTAACCACAAATAAAAAAGCTAAGTATTTATTTATGATTAAATTAAGAAAAAACTTAAGGATATTCTTAATTGTGTCGCTTGCTTATTGAATAAAGACTGAGAGTTGTGAATAGTCTTAATTAAGAACGGGGCCATTGGCCCCGTGATGATATATCAATGTTTTTGATTCTGCTTAGAGCTGATCTAATTCGCGCGCGACTTGCTCAACGTCTTTCACCGGTTCAGGTGCTTCATGGACCCACGCAGAGACTAAGCGATAAGAAACGGCCAGTACGACTGGACCGATAAATAGACCTATCATACCGAAGGCCAACAGGCCGCCGATAACGCCTGACAGAATGAGTATCATCGGTAAGTCAGCCCCCATGCGAATGAGTGCAGGACGCAGGAAGTTATCCAATGTCCCCACCACACAGCTCCACACTAACAGCACCGTTCCCCATGTTGTGTCACCACTCCAATACAGCCAGATGATGGCGGGAACCAGTACTAGCAATGGTCCAAGCTGCGCCAGACAACAAATGAACATGAGTACCGTAAGCAGAGTAGCGTAGCCAATCCCGCTAATCGCCAGACCAATACCGCCGAGAACCGATTGAACAAGCGCGGTAACCACCACACCGAGCGCAACGGCGCGAATAGCTTGAGCAGCAAGAACCACCGCCGCATCGCCACGTTCTGAGCCTAGACGAACAGCAAAGTGACGGATACCTAAGGCGACATCTTCGCCGCGGCTATATAGCAGCGCGCTAAATAGCAGCATCAGGGAACAGTGCAACACGAATGAACCGACATGCGCGGCTTGAGCAACAAACCAGGTGATGGTTTGACCAATATAGGGCTGTATTTTGGCAATAATAATGCTGCCGCCACCGGCTAACATTGAATGCCAGCTGTTATACAGTTTGTGCCCAACGGCAGGAATGCTTTTTAACCAAAGCAGATCGGGAATAGACCAGTTTTTAGCCGATGATGCCCACTCAAGAACGGGGCCACTATTATCAATCAGGCTACCTATCACTAAAGCAATAGGAATAATGAAGAGTAGCAGCAGTAATAATGTCATGAGTAACACGGCAATCCAGCGCTTACCCCAAAATATCTTCTGCAATTTAATGAGCACAGGCCAAGTTGCGATAACAATCATGCTGGCCCATGCGAATCCAAGAATAAATGGTCGTACTACCCAAAGACAGGCGACAATCATCAACGATACAAACAAAACCCCGAACATGATGCGGGGGAGATCGTATTTGTGCTGCGGTTTATACATTTGAAATCCATCCTAAAATAGAACATTGAGTTCCCTATGCCTATGATGACCTATCATGGGTAAAAACCCTAGCGTCACTATGTAAGAAAGCATAGCAGGTGGATGTTATTTCAGCGTGAATACTCAATCTAATAAATCGGTATCTCAAGGCGGCTAAATATCGGTGGTGATAAGGCTTGCGGCGATACCACCTAGTTACTGGTGAAATAATGAACGACAAAAGCCACGATGGTGACTGCTGCAAATAATTGAGCACAAAATTCCACAGAGGTTTTAGGGAAATAGGACATGAAATATACCTAATGAAATAATTAGATTTGCAGTATCTCTTTCGAACCTTAAAGAAACATTAAGAAAACTGAGATTCTGATTTTTATAGGCAAAGTGAGAAGGCGTGAGTGCTCAGTAGAATGTTCGACTCACACCGCGTTTTGCCAGCGGTATATTTGGTGTAGTTGCAATCGCATTGTTATCAAAGGGTAAATTTTGTTGCCGCTGACATCGGCATCTATGCTTTTTTTGTGATAGCTTCTTAGGTTCATGCTTTGCACATAAGCCATTCAGCGAAGCGCATGACTAATAATAAAGGGTGGATCTGCCTTTCAGATTCAGGCACTGCGCATAGATGCAGACAGTTTCGATGTGAGCACGCTTTGATAAGCCTTATTTGATAAGCAACCATGACAGGGTTGAGACGGATGATCCCACAAATTTCTCAGGCACCAGGACTCGTTCAACTGGTGCTGG
>Ga0308165_1002443_pt1 | contig 22171 bp, 23 predicted proteins | sample PhyWR2_FD_201032 | JGI IMG/M metagenome (GOLD analysis project Ga0308165, IMG submission 201032) | Phyllosphere microbial communities from UC Gill Tract Community Farm, Albany, California, United States - DLSLW.R2 | ecosystem: Host-associated > Plants > Phyllosphere > Unclassified | place: USA... | reverse complement strand
AGCGCACGCACCACTCCACCAACCCCCGGACGCGTTGGTAAAAAGGAGTGGCGTAAGGATCGGGCTGGCCGGCACCATGTTTGGCTGCGTGAATTTTCGCCAGGTCCGGCAGGAGTTTTTCCCCCAGGTACGGCACGAACACCACGGCAGCGATCCACGACGCCAGCAACGCGATGGTGACCACCTGGAAGATCGAACGGGTGTATTCGCCGGTCCCCGATTGCGCGGTGGCAATAGGCAGGAACCCAGCGGCCGTGATCAGCGTCCCGGTAAGCATCGGAAACGCGGTACTGGTCCAGGCGTAACTCGCCGCCTTGACCCGGTCGAAGCCCTGTTCCATTTTGATCGCCATCATTTCCACGGCGATGATCGCGTCGTCCACCAACAGGCCCAGCGCCAGCACCAGTGCGCCGAGAGAAATCTTGTGCAGGCCGATGCCCAGGTAATACATGCAGGCGAATGTCATTGCCAGCACCAGCGGAATCGCCAGCGCGACAACCATGCCGGTACGCACCCCGAGCGAGAAAAAACTCACCAGCAGGACGATGGCCAGCGCTTCGACCAGTACACGGACAAACTCTCCGACGCCGGTTTCCACGGCAGCGGGCTGGTCGGACACCTTGCTCAATTGCATACCGGCCGGGAGGTTTTTCTGGATGCGGGCGAACTCGATTTCCAGCGCCTTGCCCAGCACCAGAATGTCGCCCCCGTCCTTCATGGCCACAGCCAGACCGATAGCGTCCTGGGACATGAAGCGCATGCGCGGTGCTGGCGGATCATTGAAGCCGCGATGAACCGTGGCGACATCCGATACGCGGAACGTACGATCACCGACCCGGATCGGGAAGTTATTGATCTCATCAACCGTCTGAAAATTTCCCGAGACCCGCAGTTGAAGTCGTTCGCTGCTGGTTTCGAAGAAACCGGCCGTGGACACCGCATTCTGCTCTTCGATCGCCTGCTGCACCGCAGCCAACGGCAGACCCAGGGTGGAGAGCTTGACGTTGGAGAGTTCGATCCAGATTTTTTCGTCCTGCAACCCCAGCAGCTCGACCTTGCCGACATCCTTGACCCGTTGCAGCTGGATCTGGATGCGGTCGGCGTAGTCCTTCAGCACCGCGTAATCGAATCCTTCACCGGTCAGCGCGTAGATGTTGCCAAAAGTGGTGCCGAACTCGTCGTTGAAAAACGGCCCCTGGATACCCGGCGGCAAGGTATGGCGAATGTCGCTGATCTTCTTGCGTGCCTGATACCAGAGCTCGGGAATATCCACCGAGTGCATGGAGTCCCGGGCCACGAACGTCACGGTCGATTCGCCCGGCCGGGAAAACGACACGATGCGGTCGTACTCACCGGTTTCCATCAGTTTCTTTTCAATGCGTTCACTGACCTGGCGAGACACTTCCTCGGCGGTGGCGCCCGGCCACATGGTACGAATAACCATGGCCTTGAAGGTGAACGGCGGGTCTTCGCTCTGACCGAGCTTGGTGTAGGAAAGCGCGCCGACTATCGCCAGCAGCAGCATCAGGAACAGTACGATCTGGCGACTACGCAGCGCCCATTCGGAAAGATTGAAGCCCATCGGGGATTACTCCTTATCCGCCAGATTGACCACGCGGTTGGAGCGATCCACCGGACGCACCTGCTGCCCGTCGTGAAGCACATGGACACCAGCGGCCACCACCCAATCACTGGCATTCAAGCCTTCGAGCACCGGCACGCTTTTCTCGCCGAATGCACCGACCCGGACCGGGGATTTCTTCAAAGTGTTATTGGCACCGAGCACCCACACGTAGGTGGCACCGTTTTCGGCGGTCAGGGCCGACAGCGGCACCGACAGTGCCACGACATCGGCGGTCTGGATAAAGACCCTGGCGCTTTGGCCCAACTCGGGGGGAACTTTGCCAGCGGTGAAAGCAATGCGCGCAGCAAACGTGCGGGATTTTGGATCGGCCGCTGGTGACAGCTCGCGAATTCGCCCGCTAAAGCGTTGGTCCGGCTGGGTCCACAGCTCCACCGATACGGGTTGTCCGACCTTGTAGCGACCAAAATTCTGTTCCGGCAAACTGATCAGCACTTCGCGCTCGCCATCGGTGGCCAGCGTGAAAACGGTCTGGCCGGCAGCGACCACCTGCCCCACTTCCACCGAACGCTTGGCGACCACGCCATCCTGGGGCGCACGCAGCACCGCATAGCTGGCTTGATTGTTCGAGACGTTGAATTCGGCCTTGATCTGCTTCACGCGCGCTTCACCGGATCGGTAAAGGTTTTCCGCATTGTCATATTGCGAACGGCTGACCAACTGGCGATCCATGAGGGTTTTGTAACGGTCACGCTCGGCGCGCACCATGTTCAGGTTGGCTTCGGCCGCAGCAACCTGGGCGCGAGTCGCTTCCAGTTGGAGGCGAACGTCCTGGGGATCAAGTTCCGCCAGCGGCTGATCGGCCTTGACCCGCTGCCCTTCCTCGACCAGTCGTCGGCTGACTTTGCCGCCGATGCGGAAAGCCAACTCTGGCTCATAGCGAGCCCGCACTTCACCGGGATAACTCTCCAGCGCCTGCACCGAAGGCTCTGGCTGAACCACCATGGCCGGTCTGACGGTGACCTGGGGCGCCTCCTCATGCCCGCAAGCGGACAATAAAAACGCCAGGCTGGCTGGCAATGCGAGGTATGCGACATAGCGGTACATGGTGAGTGACCTTTCGCCAATGGTGCTTGGAATAATTATACTGGCCAGTATGTTATTAATAGCAAACTCACCAGTCCAGTAATAAAAGCGAATAATGTCGAACAATCCCTCAGCATCCATCGGTCCGGGCCGTCCCAAGGATCTGGCTAAACGTCAGGCGATCCTTGATGCGGCGAAAACCCTGTTTCTGAGCAATGGATATGCGAACACCAGCATGGATGCTGTGGCGGGAGAAGCGGGCGTGTCAAAACTCACCGTCTACAGCCATTTCAACGACAAGGAGACACTGTTCTCTGCTGCGGTGGTGGCCAAGTGCGAAGAACAGCTGCCGCCGCTGTTTTTCGAATTACCGGACGGCATCGCCGTGGAATCGGTGCTGTTGAACATCGCCCGCGGCTTTCATCACCTGATCAACAGCGATGAGTCAGTGAACCTGCACCGTTTGATGATGACGCTGGGCAGCCAGGACCCGAAACTCTCGCAGATTTTCTTCGAAGCCGGCCCGGAGCGGATGCTGCTGGGCATGGAGCGCCTACTGGCCAAAGTGGATCAGAGCGGCGCCCTGCGCATCGACAAACCGCGCAATGCCGCCGAGCATTTCTTTTGCCTGCTCAAGGGCGCGGGGAATTTCCGCTTGTTGTACGGCTGTGGCGAACCCCTGACCGGGGAAGCAGCGGAGGCGCATGTGCAGGAGGTGGTGGGGTTGTTCATGCGGGCTTATGGGAGGGAGGCAGCTGCGAGCGGTTAGCTGCAAGCGGCAAGCTAAGGCCCGCTTGCAGCTTGCAGCTTATAGCTTGAGCGCTTTCTTGGGATAAATGTCATACCGACTGGATTTCCCATCCAAAGCATGACTCGGCTTCGGCCCGGCAATGCACGGCGCCTTTCGTGGGCGCTTGACCACTACCCGGTGGCTGGCCAGGGCCAGTGCCGCTTCGAGCAAGGCCGGTGCGTCCGGGTCATCACCCACCAGGGGGCGGAACAGGCGCATTTCCTTTTTCACCAGCGCGGTTTTCTCCCGGTGAGGGAACATCGGGTCCAGGTAGATCACCTGCGGCGGCTCGCCTTCCCAGTTGCGCATGACGTCGATGGAGTTGCCCTTGAGCAGGCGCATGCGCGCCACGATCGGCGCCACGTCGAAATCCTCCGCGCCCCGCGCCAGGCCATCCTCCAGCAACGCGCCTATCAACGGCTGACGCTCGATCAGGCTCATTTCACAACCCAGGCTTGCCAGCACGAATGCGTCCTTGCCAAGACCTGCCGTCGCATCCAGCACCCGCGGACGCACGCCTTGGGCGATGCCAACCGCCTTGGCGATCATTTGCCCGGTGCCGCCGCCGAACAGGCGACGGTGGGCCGCGCCTCCCTCGACGAAATCCACCCGCACCGGACCGGGCGCATCCGGTCCGAGTTGTTGCAACTGCAACCCCTGCTCGCCAACCTGCAAGGCGAATTCACCTTCAGTGACTTTCAGGGGCAAGCCCAGGCGCTCGGCCCATTGCTCGGCCTGTGGCTGGAACGCCGTATCGAGGGCTTCGACATGGATGCGGCACGCCGCCGGTTGCTCAATCATGGGAAAACACGCTCAAAAAATTAATGATCGGCAGAATCGGCCGATAACAACACTAACGAGCATTTTGCCAGAGCCGAGCCTCTACAGAAAAAAATGTCCAACATTCAACCCACATCGATTGGCTACATCTCGCCCTACGGCGATTTTGGCCTGCGAAATTCCCAGGCACTGAGCGGCGTCAGTCACCTGTGGCAAGATTTTTTTGCCCAGGCGCTGGCCGAGCAGTCGGGCGATGTGGTGCCGGCTTCTCTCGACTTTCCGCCGGTCGACCTAGAGAGCTCGGAGGAGCCCACGGTTGGCAGCGAGCTGTTGGCGCACATCATTGCCCAGCGTGAATGCAACGTCACGGAAACCGAGGTCAAGCCACCCGAGCCATTGTTCCTGCCGATTGCCGAGTTCGAAATGGACCTGGCCGACAAACCATTCCCACCGTTCCCGGCGGATGAAATCGTCGCGCAACAGAAACAGCAGGACTTCGAAAGCGGTTGGGTTCGCCCTATCGTACTGGCCAACGGTCAAGCGCTGCCGGTTCCTGGCGCCGCCGCTCAACCGCGTCCGCTGCATTTGCCAATCGCCGAGTTCGAACTGGACCTGCTGGACAAACCGTTCCCGCCGTACCCGCCTGAAGAACTGGCGGAGCAGCAGAAAAACTTCGATTTTGATATCGGTTGGGCACGCCCGATCGTCCTGCAGAACCTGCGCATCGCCGCGTAAATTTCAGCGACACACCCACCACGGCCCGACATCCAGATGAAAGTGATTGCGATGGGCGGCGTTGTAATCGGGGCTCAACACCACACTGAACACGTCGCACGCCGCATCACGGACCTGGCGTAGAAAGCGTGCGTCTTGATTATCCTTCGGCCAATCCTTGAGTACATTGATCGTGCGGCCATCGGCCAGGCGAAAACCGGCGATATCCAGGGCGTTGGCGGTGGCATGCTGACTGAGTCGGCCATTCTCGCGCCCATAGACATTGCGACAGGCAAAACTGCCGAGGTGATCGACGCGGTTGACGGCTTGCCCATAGACCGCCCGAGCCGCCGGTTGCAGTGCGTGGTGCTCGAACAGGGCAAACGACACCGCCAGTCGGCAACTGGCCAGGAAACTGCTGCTCAGCGCCACATCACCACCCTGCACCCGCAAGGCATCGGTCAGAGGACACTTGGCGTCCGGGCTGTCGGCCTGGGGCGCCACGCGCAGGCCGGAACTGTCCAGGGCCTGGGCGCAAAGCTGTGGATCGTCTCGCAGGCGCATCAGCTTATAGCGGGTCAGCAGGTTCGGTTCGGCCTTCACGTCCAGTGGTGCCCAAGGATTCCACTGCGGCGGCAGCGCGATCCAGCCACGCCACACACTCAACGACGCAGCGCTTCCCATCAACACCAGCACCAACAGCACCTGCAAGAACCGCATCGTCAGCCTTCGAACAATTGATTGGCCTGTGCGTAGGGCATGGACCGCGAGGTAAACGTGAATGTGCCCGAGGTCTTGATCTCTTCAGCCGCACGATAAAATTCACCCAACGCCGCCAGGGCGAGCGCCGAACCGACGCTGACTCGCCTGACGCCCATTTCGCTCAGTTGCTGGACCGTGAGCTTCAACCCGCCGGACATCAACACGTTGACCGGCTTCGGCGCCACGGCGCGCACCACGGCCAACACGTCTTCAGGGCTGCGCAACGCCGGCGCGTACAGCACATCCGCGCCCGCTTCGGAAAAGGCCTGCAAGCGGCGGATCGTATCGTCCAGATCGGGATTGCCGCGCAGGAAATTCTCGGCCCGGGCAGTCACCATGAACGTAAACGGCAGGCTGCGGGCCGCCGCCACAGCGGCTTCGATCCGGGCCACCGCATGATCGAAACAGTAGATGGGGGTATCCGGGCGACCTGTAGCATCTTCGATCGAGCCTCCCACCGCGCCAGCGGCGGCCGCCTGCAAGATGCTCTGCGCACATTCGACCGGGTCGTCGGCAAAACCGTTTTCCAGATCCACCGCCACCGGCAAATCGGTAGCGGCGACGATCGCTCGGACATTCTCCAGGGTCTGCTCAAGCGTCAGCCCACCATCGGGACGGGCACGGGAAAAGGCATAACCGGCACTGGTGGTTGCCAGCGCCTCGAAACCCTGGCTGGCGAGCATTTTTGCCGAGCCGGCGTCCCACGGGTTGGGGATGACAAAAGCCTCGTTGCGTTCGTGCAGTGCTTTGAACGCCTGGGCTCGACGGGTTTGCGCATCCATTGGCAGGCTCCTGGAAAGGGGAACGGATCCGCCTCAGAGCAAGCCAAGTTGTTCGGCGGCGGGTTCTCTGTATAGCTCAGGCAGCGGCGGGAGGCCAGGCAAACGCTCCATCAGCCGTGCGTGGAACCGCTGTGCCAGTTTCGCCGCGAACACGTTGTCCGAGGTGTGCAGGAAGATATAGGGCGTGCGCCCCTCTTCGATCCACAGGGCGATTTTCTCGACCCAGGGCACCAGGAACGGGTCGTTGGCTTCCAGTTGCGGATGGCCGATGAAACGCACTTGCGGCCATTGTGTGAAAGCCGCCGGGCGCGGAGGAACCCTGGGCTTCTTCGATTGCGCGTGGATCACCGCAGGCTCGGTCGAGGTGCAGCTGAACAAGGCACGCGGATCGAGGCAGATGCGTTCGACACCACGGTCCAGCAACAAGCGATTGAGGCTGCGCTCGGCATCGCCCTTGGCGAAGAACGCGTCATGTCGTACTTCGATGGCCAACGGCCGATCCACCGCATCGATAAACGCCGCCAGCTCATGCAAACGTTGCGGCGTGAAGCTTTTCGACAACTGCAACCACAGCGGCGCGACCCGGTCACCCAAGGGGCTGAGCAGTTGCAGGAAGGTCTCGGTGGCGGTCAATTGGTCGCGCAGGTCACCGCCGTGGCTGATGTCGCCCGGGAACTTGGCGGTGAAGCGGAAGTGTTCCGGCATGGTCTCGGCCCAGCGCTGCACGGTGCTGGCAGCCGGGCTCGCGTAGAACGTCGTGTTGCCTTCCACGGCATTGAAGACTTGAGCGTAGAGGCCGAGGAAATCGGCGGGTTTGGCGTCCTGGGGATAAAGGTAATCGCGCCAGGCGTTTTCACTCCAGGACGGGCAGCCGATGAAGTAGGGCAGCGGCATCAGATGTACAGGTCGAGCCCCAGCACATCCGCATCCCAATCGACGAAGCCCGCCGTGCTGAGGTAACTGGCCAGGGCCATCGCCACGCTTTTGCTCATGGCGCGGTGGTAGATCATGTCTTGCTGACGGGCCGGCAGGTTGCTCGAACGTTGCGCGGTAGCCTTGGCAGCGCGAGCAGCCATTTGCTCCTCGGAAGGGATTTCCAGCTCGCCTTCGATATCGACGGACTCGTCCTCAACCACACGCCCTTTGCGAGGCTTGCGCTTGATGGGATACGAAGGAGTGGAAAGGCCGTCTATGCGCATAATGTCATGCTCGGTATCAATGATGGCAGTCTAGTGGCACTTAGTGCACTTCGCAAACAGCCGAGTGATAACTAGAACACAGAAAAGACAAAAGGTTTAAAACCAAGGTTATAAAACGACGATTGACGCGTTTGCCATTAGATAGCCATCGCGGGCAGGCCCGCTCCTACAGGGATCGATGCGAACACACATCCTGTGCCCGACTGAAAACCTGTGGGAGCGGGCTTGCTCGCGAAGAGGCCGCCTCGATACCCGCGAATCAACGCGCCTTGGGCGTCGCCACCTTGTCCCGCAGATAAACCGGCTGCGCCTCATCCGCCACGATCGCTTCCCCACGTTCCCAGGCGAATCGGGCCAGGGCCAGCAAGTCTTGGGCATGGGGCAACATGCCCGCATCCTGACCAATGAGGTCCACGGCAATGCGCTCGGCATAACCCCAACCGGTGCCCGCACCAAACCAGTCGCCGCTGGCATCGGCCGGCAACGCCGCGACTTGCGGCGGCAATACGGCTTCAGCGCCCACCAGGCGCATCTCCCCCGCCGTTTCGCGGTAGCAACCCCAATACACTTCATCCATGCGCGCATCGATGGCAGCGGCAACCTGGCTGACGCCATGTTCGCGATAGGCGCGCTGCGCCAGCACCGCAAGATTGGAGACCGGCAACACCGGCCGGTCCAGGGCAAACGCCAGCCCCTGCACCACGCCAATGGCGATGCGCACCCCGGTGAAGGCGCCAGGCCCACGACCGAACGCGATGGCGTCCACCGCTTGCAACGTGGTCCCGGCGTCGGCGAGCAATTGCTGGATCATCGGCAGCAGTTTCTGCGCATGCAGGCGCGGGATCACCTCGTAATGGCTTGTCACTTTGCCGTCGTGCAGCAAGGCAACGGAGCAAGCTTCGGTCGCGGTGTCCAGGGCCAGCAAGGTACTCATCGATGTATCCGTAAAGAGGGTCAGAAAAAGTGCGCCAGTATAAACAACAACGGCCCGCAAGCGGGCCGTGGATGATGCAGCTGATCAGACTTTTCAGCTAAGGGCCGCAAGCACCTTGGCAGTGATCGCTTCGACCGAACCCACACCTTCGATATGGCTGTACTTCGGCTTGCCATTGGCCGCCGACAGGTTCTGGTAGAACGCCACCAGCGGTTTGGTCTGCGAATGGTAGACCGACAGGCGATGACGCACGGTTTCTTCGGTGTCGTCCTTGCGCTGCACCAGTTCGTCACCGGTGATGTCGTCCTTGCCAGCCACTTTCGGCGGGTTGTAGACGATGTGGTACACGCGGCCACTTGCCTCGTGTACACGGCGACCGGCGATACGCTGGACGATTTCTTCGTCCTCAACGGCGATTTCGACCACCGCATCCAGTTCCACACCAGCCGTCACCAGGGCTTCAGCCTGGGGAATGGTGCGCGGGAAACCGTCGAACAGGAAACCGTTGGCGCAGTCGGACTGGGCGATGCGGTCCTTGACCAGTGCGATGATGAGGTCGTCGGAGACGAGGCCGCCGGCATCCATGATGCTCTTGGCTTTGATGCCCAGCTCGGTGCCGGCCTTGACCGCCGCACGCAGCATATCGCCAGTGGAGATTTGCGGAATGCCGAATTTCTCGGTGATGAACTTAGCCTGAGTACCTTTACCGGCCCCGGGAGCTCCCAGCAGAATGACGCGCATCGATGTGCTCCTCAATTTTTTATATAGATAACGTCAGATTCGCCTCGTGGGGCCAATCTCAAAAATAGGGTCGTGACCGCCCAAACGGCCAAAGGCTGATCAAGATACACAGCAGGCTGCGCCCACACAAGCCGCCGAAAGTCGGAGAAACCGCTGTCTGCTGCGTCCTTTTGGCGCGGTTCCCCAAGTCGCAACCCCATCATTAACTGTCGCCTGACCGCATTTTTTGCGCAGCCAGACACGGGCATCCGACGCCTGCGCCGGATACCCGTGCCCACAGCAAAAACTCTAGCCGGTATTGCGCAAACCGGCGGCAATCCCCGCCACAGACACCAGCAGCGCCTGCTCCACCGGGCTGTCCAGCGCCACTTCCTGGCGCCGCGAGCGCGCCAGCAATTCGGCTTGTAATAGATGAAGCGGGTCGAGGTAGGTGTTACGCAAGCGGATGAATTCCAAGGTGTCTGGGCTATGTGCCAGTAGTTGCGACTGACCGGTCAACCCGAGGACGACCGAGCACGCCTGCGACAATAGGTCGCGTAACTGCGCACCCAATGGCAACAGGTCCGGCTCGACCAGCCGCTCGTCATAGGAGCGGGCAATGTCGGTGTCGGCCTTGGCCAGCACCATCTCGAGCATGTCGATGCGTGTGCGGAAGAACGGCCATTGCTCGCGCATCTGCCCCAGCAGTTCGCCTTCACCGCGCTCGAGCGCCTTGCTCAACGCCGCTTCCCAGCCGAGCCAGGCCGGCAGCATCAAGCGGGTCTGGGTCCAGCCGAAGATCCATGGAATCGCCCGCAAGCTTTCGATCCCGCCCGCTCGCCGCTTGGCCGGACGACTGCCGAGCGGCAGGCGCCCCAATTCCTGCTCCGGGGTGGACTGACGGAAATACTCGACGAACTGCGGATTTTCCCGCACCACGGCCCGGTATGCGCTGACACCGTCTGCTGCCAATTCATCCATCAAGTGGCGCCAGGCGGGCTCCGGAGGTGGGGGCGGCAGCAAGGTCGCCTCGAGCACTGCGGCGAGGTACAGGTTAAGGTTCTGTTCGGCGATGTCCGGCAGGCCGAATTTGAAACGAATCATTTCCCCTTGCTCTGTGGTGCGGAAACGCCCGGCCACCGAACCGGGCGGCTGCGACAGAATCGCCGCGTGCGCCGGTCCGCCGCCACGGCCGACGGTGCCGCCGCGACCGTGGAACAACAGCAACTCGACCTGTTGTTCACGGCAGATGTCCACCAGACGCTCCTGGGCCCGGTACTGCGCCCACGCGGCAGCCGTGGTGCCGGCGTCCTTGGCCGAGTCGGAGTAACCGATCATCACTTCCTGCGGCCCTTGCAGGCGCGCGCGATAACCCGGCAACAGCAACAGTTTTTCTATCACCGGACCGGCGTTGTCGAGGTCAGCCAGGGTTTCGAACAACGGCACTACGCGCATCGGCCGCAACACACCGGCTTCTTTGAGGAGCAATTGCACGGCCAGCACATCGGAAGCGGCGCCGGCCATGGAGATCACGTAGGAGCCCAACGATGCACCCGGCGCGGCAGCCACTTCCCGGCAAGTGGCAAGCACTTCGGCAGTGTCGGCCGACGGTTTGAAATGTGCGGGCAGCAACGGTCGACGATTGTTCAGCTCACGCATCAGGAACGCGATGCGCTCGTCCTCGCTCCAGTCCTCGAAGCGACCCAGGCCCAGGTAATCCGTGATTTCGGTCATCGCCGCCGAGTGGCGCGACGAGTCCTGGCGCACATCCAGACGCACCAGGAACAAGCCGAAGGTCACCGCCCGGCGCAAGCAATCGAGCAACGGACCATCGGCGATCACGCCCATGCCGCACTCGTGCAGCGACTGGAAGCAGAGTTCCAACGGTTCGAGCAGGTCGCGGTTGTTTTGCAACACATCAGCCGGCGGCGGTGTCGCGCTGGTCAGGGCGGCATGCGCCCAGTTGCGAGTGGCGCGCAGCCGCTCGCGCAATTGCTTGAGCACGGCCCGATAAGGTTCTGCGCTGTCGCCGGCCTTGGCCTTGAGCGCATCGTTGGCCTGTTGCATCGACAACTCGGCGGCGAGCTGGTCGATATCGCGCACGTACAAGTCAGCGGCCATCCACCGTGCCAACAGCAACACTTCGCGCGTCACGGCGGCGGTGACGTTGGGGTTGCCGTCGCGGTCACCGCCCATCCATGAAGCAAATCGAATCGGCGCGGCCTCCAGCGGTAGACGCAGGCCGGTCGCGTCTTGCAGGGCTTTGTCGGCCTTGCGCAGATAATTCGGGATCGCGTGCCACAGCGAATGCTCGATCACTGCGAAGCCCCATTTGGCTTCGTCCACCGGCGTCGGACGGGTGCGACGAATTTCTTCGGTGTGCCACGCTTCGGCGATCAGTCGCTGCAGCCTTGACTGAATCTGCTGACGTTCGGCGCTGGTCAGGTCGCGGTGATCCTGGGCCGCGAGTTGCGCAGCGATGGCATCGTACTTCTGGATCAGTGTGCGGCGCGCAACTTCCGTGGGGTGGGCGGTCAGCACCAACTCGATTTCCAGTCGTCCCAATTGCCGCGCCAGGGATTCGGCGCCATGGCCCTCGGCAAGCAGGCGGGTGAGCAACTCGGGCAACACCCGCGCCTCGAACGGTGCGGGTTGCGAATCATCTCGACGGTGAATCAGTTGATATTGCTCGGCGATGTTCGCCAGGTTGAGAAACTGGTTGAACGCCCGTGCCACCGGCAACAACTCGTCTTCGCTCAACTGGTTGAGGCTTGCGCTCAGTTCCTCGTCCATGGAACCACGCCGATCGGCCTTGGCGCCTTTGCGGATTTGCTCGATCTTGGCGAGAAAACCATCCCCGTACTGTTCACGAATGGTGTTGCCCAACAGTTCGCCCAGCAGGTGAACGTCTTCGCGCAAGCGTGCATCAATATCAGTCATCAGCCGTTCTCCAGCGAAAGATCCAGGGTCTTGCAATGAGCTGCTTTGTGCATCAAGAGTGCCGCCGCAAAGCGCGACTTACAAGCAGACGACGAAGGGACTTTAAACCTTAAGCGCAACAGCTAGTCTTAAGAGTAAGCCGTATCACGGCTTTCGCCGGTCACGACCGGACACTTACTGGCCTGCTGCGAGCAGGCGCGCAATAGAGGTATTTATGAAAATCCGCGAGCTGGCCCAACATTGGGAAGAAACTGGCAAGGGACATCTGACTGACACCCGCTACTCGATTCACCTGGATGTGGAAGCCGCCGCGCGACTGGCGGCAATCGTAGACATGTACCCCAAACGGCACCCCGAAGAATTGCTCGGCGAACTGATCGGCGCCGCTCTTGAGGAGCTGGAAAAAAGCTTCCCGTACGTCAAGGGCTCGACCGTGGTCGCCACCGATGAAGAAGGCGATCCTTTGTACGAAGACGTCGGGCCAACGCCGCGTTTTCTTGCCCTTTCACGCCGCCATCTGCATGACCTGGCGTCGGGAGAGGACAAGCAGAAGCATTGATTTTTAACCCCTCTTCCCTGTAGGAGCGAGCATGCTCGCGATGGTCGTCAACGATGACGCAGGGCCTCAGATTGCCCGCGTCGCCTGATCCTCCATCGCGAGCATGCTCGCTCCTACAGAGTCCCAGTACCCCGCCACATCGCCAAAGTTCCCGTTTTAGAGCCCTGTTCACTCGATCAAAGTTTTTTTGGGCCACGGGCCATCTTCTCTGAACTTTTAAAAAATGCCTTCGGTCGTAACCAGTAACCACGCCTGGGACGGCCGTTTTAAAACGCCTCGAAATGTTGGTTGCGGCTCCACACCCAGGATGGATTTTCAGTTGTTCAGGAGTTATCCCAATGGAGTTGAAGACCATGAAAATCACTGCCAAGTCCTCATCCATCCCTCTGCGCAGCTTCAAGCTGGCTGCACTGGCCATCGGCAGCAGCCTGGTCCTGGCCGGTTGTGCCGGTAACCCGCCAACCGAGCAATACGCCGTGACCGAATCGGCGGTAAACAATGCCGTCAGCGCCGGCGGCACCGAGTTCGCCGCAGTGGAAATGAAGGCCGCGCAGGACAAGCTCAAGCAAGCTGAAATCGCCATGCACGACAAGAAGTACGACCAGGCTCGCATGCTCGCCGAACAGGCCGAGTGGGACGCTCGTGTAGCCGAGCGCAAAGCCCAGGCTGTCAAGGCCGAGCAGGCGGTGAAGGACTCTCAGAAAGGGGTTCAGGAACTGCGTCAGGAAAGCCAGCGCACTGTGCAGTAAGCGCCGCTTCGACGTACTTCTTTCTCGACTTAAAAGGACGAAACCATGCGTAATCAATTGATGATCCCCGCCCTCCTGGCCGCCAGCGTTGCACTGGCCGCTTGCTCCACCCCGCCGAACGCCAACCTTGAACAGGCCCGTACCAATTACAGCGGCCTGCAAGCCAACCCCCAGGCAAGCAAAGTGGCGGCGCTTGAAACCAAGGAAGCCAGCGACTACCTGGACAAGGCCGACAAGGCTTATCTGGACCGCGAAGACGAGAGCAAGGTCGACCAGTTGGCCTACCTGACCAACCAGCGTGTCGAAGTTGCCAAGCAGACCATTGCCCTGCGCACGGCTGAAGCCAATCTGAAAAACGCTGCGGCCCAACGCGCCCAAGCCCGCCTGGATGCGCGCGATCAGCAGATCAAACAGTTGCAGGACAGCCTCAACGCCAAGCAGACCGATCGCGGTACGCTCGTGACCTTCGGTGATGTGCTGTTTGCCACCGACCGCGCCGACCTGAAATCCAGCGGTCTGGTGAACATCAACAAACTGGCGCAGTACCTTCAGGAAAACCCTGATCGCAAGGTGATTGTCGAAGGCTACACCGACAGCACCGGTACCGCATCGCACAACCAGTCGCTGTCCGAGCGTCGCGCGGCGTCCGTGCGCACTGCGCTGGTTAAGATGGGCGTTGATCCTGCGCGCATCGTCGCCCAGGGCTACGGCAAGGAATACCCGGTAGCGGAGAACTCCACCGTTTCAGGCCGTGCGATGAATCGTCGCGTGGAAGTCACCATTTCCAACGACAACCAGCCGGTGATGCCGCGTTCGGCAGTGAGTGCCAACGCTCAGTAACGTACCGGCGCAAATCAAAAAGCCCCGCCTGACTTGATCAGGCGGGGCTTTTTGTTTGATATCACTCGACGAGTCTATGTGCAGAGGTGAGCTGACATTCAGGTCGGAACCTACCGCTGGTCGTCACCTGTCATTTGTGACAGTAGGCGAACCCGGTTATTGGACGTATCACTGACACTCCCATCGGTGACATGCAACCAGGAGCTCAGCCATGCGAGCGCGGATCGTTTTATCAACCCTGTATACGACGTTGATCCTGACTGGCTGCATACACGTCGACAGACCGCCTCTTCCCGAAACCGAGTTTACGTACGACGAAAGGGACTTCATTCCCAGCGACGTTCCGCTACCGAAACCGGAGGTCAATCAGCGCCCAAATGTCGGCACGAAAACCCTGCTGGTCACCGTTACGCATTGGCAGGACGGCAGCCTGCTGAACTATGAGCTGGTTAAAAAACACACCCTATCCCCGGACCCCGATTCATTGCAGTCCTACGTCAGCGCTGCATCAGGCGGCAAAATGACACTCACCGGACAGGTGATCCAGCACACCTAGGGGCCCATGCCGGAGATTTGCAAGACTGGATCGCCCATGCCCATCAATCTTGCCGCCGAGGAAGGCCACAAGGCCGCCAGGGCGAACGGATTGGATGCCGACACATTCGATTTTGTCATCAGTGTCATCCAATGCGGTGGTAACGCATCTGCGTGGAAGCCGGGCAGGTTCATTGGCGTATACGGTCAGCCGGGAAGCCCTCACGTGTACAAGCACGAATTCGGGCACAGCCTGGGTTATTCCCACGGAACTACGTTTACCCAATGCCCGAGAGCAGGAGACACAGTTACAGCGCCGACGGGGTGTACCCCCATTTCTTACGGTGACACGGGCGACTCTGTCTCCGGGGGAGGAACGTTATACCCCGCCAATAACCGCTGGTATTCGGCTTGGCTGGACAATGCGCAAACGGCAGTGATTACGCAGAGTGGGCTTTATCGCCTGACAAAACTTGGCGCGCCAGGGGCGCAGCTCTACCTCATCAATCGACCTGGACTGAAACCCGCGCAACTGGCGATGGAATTCCGTGCCCCGACCCCGTTTGACCATTTCCCGGTGGACGATAACCGGGTCAACGGCGTATGGATCAGATACACCACAATGGCCGCTAGCGTGGATAACACCCAGGTTGATGGCACACCGGAAACAAGCTCGACGGCAGATCCAACGTTTGTCGGCGGCAAGCGTTTTCGCGATGACGAAACGGGCACGACCATTGAAGTCTGCTCGGCCACCAACAGCGGCGCAGTCGTTGCAGTGTCCGTGGGCAGTACGCTGACTCGATGCGCTTCTGCCCTCAGTGCGCCCACCATACGAGTACCGGCGGCGGGCGCGGCACCGGTGTCCAGCCCTGTTGTTTTTTCAGGCACAAGTCGACCCGGCGCACTCATCAACCTTTCCTACAGAGTGGCAGGGAGCAGCAACTGGAAAGACATCAAGGTGAGCGCCGATGCCCACGGCAACTGGGCCGCCACACTGCCCGAGTTGATATCCGGGAAATACAATGCGCAGGCATGGCAAACAATGGGTAGCAGCGCGTCGCTCGCCACTTTCCGCAATTTTGAAGTCGTGCCCTGACCAACGACCCACCGCGCCTGCCCCTTTTCGTCCCCCAAGAGGGGCAGAGCAGCCCTTACGGCTCCAGCTTCTGCGGCGTTTCCTGGCCCATGCAGCGCACGGCCTGTTTCTTGTTATTGACCAGTACGCCAGTCAGGCCTTTCTGTTCGGTGTCGAACATCACCAGCACGCCATCGATGCACTGCGCCACTTGCGCGGCCGGTTGCAGGGAGACCTTGTAGTCTTCACCCGGCACGGTCTTGAGCATGGTGAAGTCGCTGAGCAGCAACGCATCCTCCGGCTTGGCAAAGTGCAGGTAGCCGTACCACCACAGCGCCCCGACAGTGCCGAGGATGGTACAGATGCCGGTGATGATCAGCGGGATGGCGTTACGTTCTTCACTCATTGCGGACTCTCTGGTGGTTCATCTTTTGAATATTCGGGGGCCGGGTAGTTGGGGATTTCCCCCAACCGACGCAGGCCGTTGAAATGTTGCGGATCGTCGAGATAACGAAGCATCACTTTGCGCCAAACCGGGTCGGCGAAAGTCTGTACATGTCCGCCTCGGGTCAGTTGCAGCACGCGTGGCGGCGGCGCAGCTTGATATAGTCGAATGCCGTTGGAAAGAGGCACGATCGGATCGTCGATACTGTGATAGATCAGCTTGGGCACACCATTGAGTTGCGCCATGGAGTTGATCGCGCTGTCGCCATCGGGCACCAACCACGATAGCGGCACCTGGAAAGCCCAGGTCAGCCAGGAATGACTCAGCGCAAACTGGCCGACACTGCGGTAACTGGCGGGCACGCCGTCGAGGACGAACGCCTTGAGCTGCTTTTGTCGTTCGGGGTGCTGGACCAGGTAGTGCACTGCCATCGAGCCACCGAGACTTTGACCGAGCAGGACCAGTGGTTTTCCTCGAACCTGTGGCGCTTCGTCCAGCCACTTGAACGCGGCATCGATATCCTGGTAAATCGCCGGCAGGCTTGGCTGGCCTTCAGACAATCCGTAACCGCGATAGTCGATCAGCAGGACCTGATAACCCTCCTCCGGCAGCCAGTAACTGCCCCCCAAATGCATCGGCAAATTGCCGCCGTTTCCGTGAAGATGCAGCACCGTACCCTTGACCTCGACGCCTTCTTTCGCCGGCAGCCACCAGCCGTGCAGCTTGAGGCCGTCTGCGGTAGTCAGTGTGACGTCACGGTATTCGAGACTGGCTTTTTCCGGGGTGAACAACTGGCCAGGTTCGGGGTAGAACAGCAGCGAGCTACAACCGCCGAGGGTCAGGAGCAGGCAGATGATGCCGAGGATTCTCATCCGTTGGAACCTCGCAATGAAATGGGTTGGAACCGCTCCCTGTAGGAGCGAGCTTGCTCGCGATCGCAATGTATCAGCCAAGTGGCGTGCTGAATGTTAGTCAGTCATCGCGGGCAAGCCCGCTCCTACAGGGTGTGAAGAAATCACAAAATGTTCGAATAATCCGCCTCGATCCGGTCCAGGCTGAGGTGGTTGAGGAAGTTGGAGAAACACATCCACGCTGATAACGCGTTCATGTCGCGGAACTGTTCGGGCAGGTACTTGGGCGGCACCACCAGACCTTCGTCGACCAGCTGACGCAAGGTCCGCATGTCCTCCAGGGTGGTTTTGCCGCAGAACAGCAGCGGTACTTGCTCCAGCTTACCTTTACGCACGGCCAACTGAATGTAGTTGTAAACCATGATGAAGCCCTTGAGGTAGGACAAGTCTTTGGTGAATGGCAGCCCATTGGGCACCGAACCACGGAAAACCCGACTGGCGTTGCCGTAGCTTTCCGCCATCTCGAAGCCCTGCTCACGGAAGAACTCGAAAACCTGCAGGAAATCCGCACCCTCCTCTACCATGTGAATGGCCCTGGTGCGGTTGGTCAGCTTGCGCAGGCGACTCGGGTAGGAGGCGAACGTGATGATTTCCATGAGGATCGCCAGGCCTTCCTGGGTCACCGTCGACGAGGGCGGGCCCTTGGACAGGAAGGTGCAGATCGGCTGGTTCAGCCCGTTGAGCGTAGTGCCGACGTGCACCAGCCCTTCGTGCACTTCCAGGGCGCGCACATCACGCTCGTTGAACATGGCGTCGGTGCGGATCTTGATGTAGTCGGCGCCCGCCGCCGCGTCCGCGACAATGCCGTCGGACTCGAACACCCGGATGGTTTCCTCGGCCTCGCCAAACACCCTGCTCAAACGGGTTTGTAACAGGTTCACGGCGTCTTTGGCGGTGAGGACTTTCGGTTCGTCCTTCAAATCGCCCCGGCCATCGATGTTGTTGAGGTAGTCGGAGAGCATCAGGCCCAGGTCGGACAGTGTCGGGTCACCCGCATGAAACGCATCGGACGCCGCGCCGTACAGCTCCTGGGAAATCAGGCCGAAATCCTCGGTGCCACGTGCCTCGAGCATGCGCACCACCATGCGGTATTCCTTGCACATACGCCGCATGATCTGCCCGACCGGGTTGAACTGGCCGAGCTGGCGAGTAATGTCGCGCTCAATGTTCTGGAATTCCAGTTTCACTTTGCTCGAATCGAATGACAGCGGCCGATTGAGGTAGTAGTCGCGGTCCACCGCCGGCATTTCCTTGCCCTTGGCCTTGAGGAAACCCTTGCGGATGTTCTCGTCCCACTTCACCGCATCGAGGACGCGGATCGGCGTCTGCGCCAGAACGATGCGATCGGACAAAACACGGATCGTTTGCTGGTAATCGTCCACCCGAAACTCCTGTAGAAACCGTTGCGTACTGGGTTATTTGGCTTTGGCTTGACGCTGGTAGCGCACGGCCTCGACGAACACATCGGAATTGGCCGGATCGTCGAGGTAGGCGAAGACCTGGTCCATGCCGGTGGTGATCAACACGCCGTCACCATCGTCGGTCTGGAACCCTTCGCCGCTAAGGACTTTCTGCCCCAGGGCCTGTTTGATCTGCTCAAGGTCGAGGTTGTAGACCACCAGTTCATTTTTGTCGGTGATTTCGAAACCGGCAATGGTGAAGTGGCCACCGAACTGCGCGGGCACCTTCGCCGACAGGTACCAGCGACTGCCATGCCGCGAAACGGTGAAAGGATAGGCTTCGCGTTCCCGGGGCCGTGCCTTGAAGTAGCTGACTGCCTGATAGCGATTATCGCCGACACGCGTCAGCTCAAGACTCAGCGGCTCTCCCCAGGCGTTGGTGCTGGTCCATTTCCCAAGCATGCCCTTCGGCGCGGGGTCGTTCGCAGGCAGTGGCTCCTTGAAGGTCACCAGGCAGCCACTGAGCAGCAGGAACGACAAGGCAATCACAACCACGCGCCAGGCTTTCATTCGATACTCCATTGTGGAATGTGCGCCTCCCTCCCCCGTCCATCTGTAGGAGCGAGCATGCTCGCGATGGACGACTGGACACCGCTGGGTGTCAGGCTGCCCGCGTAATCGTTGACGTCCATCGCGAGCATGCTCGCTCCTACAGGATAGGGATTAAACCGAAGCGAGCACCAAATGCATATAACGCGTGAGTATGCCGAGCATTTCGGTTTCGGCATCGGGCTCTGCTTCGTTGAGCAGACCCTGATATTCCATCCGTCCGATAATCGCCGTCAACACTTTGGCATCCTGCAGTGGTTCCCGGGAGCCCAATACCTCAAATAGCTGACACGACCCCTGCAGGAGAATCTGCTGATGGGAGCGCACCAATTCGGCCAGGCGCGGGTTCAACAGCGCCTCCTGACGGAACGCCTGCTCAGCCATCAAATGTTCACGTCGGTTGATCAGTTGACGATGAACATAGTCGGCCATCAACCGCGCAATATCGTCCGCCAGTTGCGAGCGTGACTCGGGGCTGCCGTCGCCGCTGATCACCATCTCTCGCAACAAACCTTCGTTGTTCACCCACAACTTGGCCATGAACGCCGCGCTGCGCTCCACATATTGAGCAAAGGTATCGGTGAGCAGGTCGTCGATATCCTTGAAATAGTAAGTGGTGGCCGAGAGCGGTACAGCGGCCTCCGCCGCAACCGCACGATGGCGAACGGCACGCACGCCGTCGCGCACAACAATGCGCATGGCCGCATCCAGAATGTCCTGACGACGCTGCTCACTGCCCTGGCGGCTGGCCTTGCGCCCCTGGTACTGAACACTTTCGGCGACCGCAGTGGCGATATCGGAAGAACGAGGCGACAAGTTTCAAGCTCCAAGCTACAAGTTCAAAACGCACGGAGCTGGCTTGCAGCTTTGCGTTTGAAGCTTGCAGCTGCCGCCTGTCCGTAGCAAAAAAAAAGCCGCCTGGTTCAGAGGCGGCTTCCATTTACGCTTGTGGCCGCATGTGCGGGAAGAGGATCACGTCTCGGATCGACGGGGAGTTGGTCAGCAGCATCACCAGACGGTCGATACCGATGCCTTCACCCGCGGTCGGCGGCATGCCGTACTCGAGCGCGCGAACGAAGTCGGCGTCGTAGTGCATGGCTTCGTCGTCGCCGGCGTCCTTGTCGGCCACCTGCGCCATGAAACGCTCGGCCTGGTCTTCCGCGTCGTTCAACTCGGAATAGGCGTTGGCGATTTCACGACCACCGATGAACAGCTCGAAACGGTCGGTGACGTTCGGGTTTTCGTCGTTGCGACGCGCCAGCGGCGACACTTCGAACGGGTACTGGGTGATGAAGTGCGGCTGCTCCAGCTTGTGCTCGACCAACTCTTCGAAAATCATGACCTGCAGCTTGCCCAGGCCTTCGAAGCCCAGCACCTTGGCGCCGGCTTTCTTGGCGATGGCGCGAGCCTTGTCGATGTCGTTGAGGTCGTCAGCGGTCAGCTCGGGGTTGTACTTGAGGATCGAGTCGAACACCGACAGACGCGCGAACGGCTCGCCGAAGTGGAAAACCTTGTCGCCATACGGCACGTCGGTGGTGCCCAGAACCAATTGCGCAAGCTCACGGAACAGCTCTTCGGTCAGGTCCATGTTGTCTTCGTAGTCAGCGTACGCCTGATAGAACTCCAACATGGTGAATTCCGGGTTGTGACGAGTCGAAACGCCTTCGTTACGGAAGTTGCGATTGATCTCGAACACTTTTTCGAACCCGCCAACCACCAGGCGCTTGAGGTACAGCTCAGGCGCGATGCGCAAGAACATTTCCATGTCCAGTGCGTTGTGGTGGGTTTCGAACGGCTTGGCCGCCGCGCCGCCAGGAATCGTTTGCAGCATCGGCGTTTCGACTTCCAGGAAGTCACGCTTCATCAGGAAGCTGCGGATGTGCGCAATAACCTGGGAACGCACGCGGAACGTCTGGCGCACGTCTTCGTTGACGATCAGGTCAACGTAACGCTGGCGGTAGCGTTGCTCGGTGTCGGACAGGCCGTGGTGCTTGTCCGGCAGCGGACGCAGGGATTTGGTCAGCAGACGTACGTTCGTCATTTCAACGTACAGATCACCCTTGCCGGAACGCGCCAGGGTGCCTTCGGCGGCAATGATGTCGCCCAGGTCCCAGGTTTTCACCGCGGCCAGGGTTTCTTCGGACAGGGTCTTGCGGTTGACGTAGACCTGAATGCGACCGGTCATGTCCTGAATCACCATGAACGAGCCACGGTTGAGCATGATGCGACCGGCAACCTTGACCGGGATTGCAGCCTCCGCCAGCTCTTCCTTGGTCTTGTCCGCGTACTGTTTCTGCAAATCTTCGCAGTAGTTGTCACGGCGGAAGTCGTTCGGGAAGGCGTTGCCCTTGGCGCGCTCGGCAGCCAGCTTTTCCTTGCGCAGGGCGATCAGGGAGTTTTCTTCCTGTTGCAGGGCTTGCGGGTCGAGTTGAAGGTCGCTCATGTCTTTAGAAATTCCATCACAGGTTCATTGTCCCCAGCCTGCGGCCGGGGATCGCGGGCAAGGCCCGCTCCCACATGGGCTGCGGTGAATCAGCAGCCAGCGTTACTCATCTTTACAGCCCGGACTTCAGGCTGGCTTCCAGGTATTCGTCGATGTCGCCGTCGAGCACCTTGTCGCAGTCACTGCGTTCGATGTTAGTGCGCAGATCCTTGATCCGCGAAGCATCGAGTACGTAGGAACGGATCTGGTGGCCCCAGCCGATATCCGATTTGGTGTCTTCCAGCGCCTGGGAAGCGGCGTTGCGTTTCTGCATT
>Ga0308165_1002442_pt1 | contig 22175 bp, 20 predicted proteins | sample PhyWR2_FD_201032 | JGI IMG/M metagenome (GOLD analysis project Ga0308165, IMG submission 201032) | Phyllosphere microbial communities from UC Gill Tract Community Farm, Albany, California, United States - DLSLW.R2 | ecosystem: Host-associated > Plants > Phyllosphere > Unclassified | place: USA... | reverse complement strand
AGCGTTTCACAGAGTAGAATGCACTATAGTATTATCGAAACATTATGATGCTTAATCTTGCTTTATTGTCCCATATCGGAATCCCATGACTAACTACAGCCTTCGCGCACGTATGATGATACTGATTCTGGCCCCTACGCTTCTTATTGGTTTACTGCTCAGTACTTTTTTCGTTGTTCATCGTTACAACGATTTACAGAATCAATTAGAGAATGCAGGGATCAGTATTATCGAACCTTTGGCCGTTGCTAGTGAATATACAATGGATGTCGAAAACCGGGAGCCTTTACGCAAGCTGGTTAGTGTTATTCACCGCAGACATTCAGATATCGTACGTGGTATTTCGATTTACGACAGTCAGAACCAGTTGTTCGTCACCTCGAATTTTCAGCCTGGCACCTCCTCGCTTCAGTTACCTGAAGGAGAAACTATCCCTTCACATCTCATGGTGAACCGCGAGGGCTATAAGATGATCCTGCTTGCGCCTATTATGTCCGAGATCTATTTTCAGAATGAAGAGATGGGCAAACAGGAGCCTCATTCTGGATATACTCAAGGCTATGTTGTTATGGAGCTAGACTTACAGTCAGTACGACTCCAGCAATACCGCGAGATTTTTACCTCAACCATGATGATGCTGGCATGCATCGCCATTGCCATGCTGTTTGCTTATCGTCTGATGCGTGATGTCACCGCGCCAATTCGCAATATGGTGAACACCGTTGACCGGATTCGACGTGGACAACTTGATAGCCGAGTTGAAGGATTTATGCTGGGTGAACTGGATATGCTCAAGAACGGCATTAATTCCATGGCCATGTCACTCACTGCCTATCATGAAGAGATGCAGCATAACGTCGATCAATCCACCTCTGATCTGCGCGAAACCCTGGAGCAGATGGGGATTCAGAATGTGGAGCTGGATTCAGCCAAAAAACGGGCTCAGGAAGCAGTACGGATAAAATCTGAATTTTTAGCCAATATGTCTCATGAGCTACGTACCCCACTTAATGGAGTGATTGGTTTTACCCGGCTGACACTAAAAACAGAGTTAAATTCTACCCAAAGAGACTACTTATATACGATTGAACGCTCAGCCAATAATCTACTGACGATTATAAACGATGTGCTGGATTTCTCTAAACTCGAGGCGGGTAAACTGCTACTCGAGAATATTCCCTTCCCGTTGCGTAATATTCTGGATGAAGCCATCACTTTACTGGCACATTCGGCCCATGAAAAAGGGCTCGAACTCACCCTGAATATCCAAAATAATGTTCCGGATAATGTTATCGGTGACTCACTACGTTTACAGCAAATCATTACTAACTTGGTGGGTAATGCGATTAAATTTACTGAAACGGGCAATATTGATGTGCTGGTACAAAAACGCGCTGAAGGTAACGATAAAGTTCAGATTGAGATTCAAATCCACGATTCCGGCATCGGTATCCCTGAACAAGAGCAGTCCCGGCTATTTCAGGCATTTCGCCAGGCGGATGCCAGTATTTCCCGTCGCCATGGTGGCACTGGACTGGGGCTGGTGATCACTCAAAAATTAGTCAATGAAATGGGCGGCGAGATCTCCTTCCACAGTAAGCCTGATAGCGGTTCGACTTTCTGGTTTTATATCAATCTTGATTTAAACCCACATGCTGTACTGAATAACAAAATCATCAACAAGCTTGCGGGCCGACGGATTGCTTATGTTGAGCCGAATGTTAATGCTGCGCAAAGCACACTAAATCTGCTACAGAGCACACCACTATCAGTCGTTCATACGCCTTCTATTTCAGGTCTGCCTAATGAACACTTTGATATTTTATTGATTGGGGCACCAGTGACCCTGAGTGAAAATCAGCAACTGGCTTATATCAATCTGGCGCAAGCTGTCACGATGAGTGATTGCCTGATCCTCGCCTTACCTTGCCAGGCACAGGTCCATGCTGAGGAACTGAAACGTCAGGGTGTGTCTGCCTGTATATTAAAGCCTATAACCTCGACACGTTTATTCCCACTGTTACTGGAAAGCTGCAATCATCCAGCCACAGCCCTGCCCTCCACGGTCAAAAATGGAAAACTTCCCATGACCGTGATGGCGGTTGATGATAACCCTGCCAACCTGAAACTTCTGAGTGCACTACTGGAAGACAAAGTGCAGCATGTGGTGCTGTGTAGTAATGCGCTACAGGCTCTGGAACAAGCACGTCAGATGGAGCTTGATTTAATACTGATGGATATTCAGATGCCGGAAATAGACGGGATCCGCGCCTGCGAGCTTATTCGTCAGCTACCGCATCATAAAAATACCCCGGTGATTGCGGTAACGGCGCATGCCATGGCCGGACAGAAAGAAAAATTACTGACGGCCGGGATGAATGACTATCTCGCTAAACCGATTGAAGAGAACAAATTACACAATATTTTACTGCATTATCAGTTTAATACCCTCAACAGCACCGTACTCGTACCGGCGATAGAAAGTAAACCCGATACAGACCAAACCTTCGACTGGGGTCTGGCACTCACCCAGGCGGCAAACAAGGCAGATCTGGCACGAGAAATGCTGGTGATGTTGCTAGAATTTCTACCCGAGGTGCGCCATGTGCTAGAGCAGCAACAGCTCGGCAATAACCCTGAGGGAATCAAAGATATTATTCATAAGCTACACGGTAGCTGTAGCTATAGCGGCGTACCACGCTTGAAGAAACTCTGTTTACTGCTGGAAACCGAATTAATCAAAGGCGTGGCACCAGAAATGCTGGAACCAGAAATTCTGGAGCTACTGGATGAAATGGATAATGTGACGCACGCGGCACAGGTATACCTTAACTAGCCTGTAGCTCAGGCTTTAGTCATCCCGCGCCACATGACATCAAATCCAGCGGCCATGTAGTCTTGTTTACGTTCTTGTTCCCTGGCGGCAAACTCCATGGTAGTTTCCGCCAGAGCAAAAAAAATAGCATCGGCAAAAGGAGACTCGCCACAAGTCAGGTATTCGTTAGTGATATTCTCGTTAGAAAGCTGGCGCAGTTCCGGAAACTCATCGAATGTCCTCTGCAAGGTTTCCTTGGTTATTTTTCCTGATACCGTCAGCTGACTCATAACCTTTCTGGCGTCAATATTGACCAGCCCCCAATCGATATAGGTATTCCATATTTTCCGCGTGCGATCTTTAACCGGCAGGGTCTGATCGTAGGTCTTCATCAGCTCAATCCCCAGAGCCTGCTTATGATGATGATAGACCTCGTTCAATAACACATCCTTCGTCGCGAAATAACGAAATAACGTCCCCTCTGCAACACCCGCCTCTCTGGCAATCAGCGAGGTGGCAGCTCCCAGACCGAATTCCGCTATGGCACGAGTTGTCGCATCGAGCAACGCTAATCTTTTATCTTCACTTTTTGGACGAGCCACGATACCTCACAAAGAAATAGGAATGAACAATAACACCGTATCAGACTACAGCTGGTAGCCTCGATGTACCGCTGAATATTATACCGTAAATTTTATTGACGGTTGACCTCTCATATCTATAATGAGTGTTCACTCACTCAATTAGCAATAATAACATCTTATCTTAAGGAGATGATATGTCCGTACCTAAAGACTTTATGGAATCTCTGCTTGAATGGGTAGACGGTAATATGCAGCGTCCGCTGCGTATTGAAGACGTAGCAAAACAGTCTGGATACTCAAAATGGTATTTACAGCGGATGTTTACTGGCTGGGCAGGAAAAAGTCTTGGGGCCTATATCAGAGAACGTAAACTGCAGCTAGCGGCAGAAGACCTTAAAAATACTCGCGATAGAATACTAGATATTTCAATACGTTATGGATTTGACTCTCAACAGTCATTTACCCGTACTTTTGGCAAAAAATTTAATACCTCACCAGGGGCTTATCGCCGCACCAGTGAACAAACGCTGAATTAATCAAATAACGCCTGAATAAAGGCGTTATCTGCCCAAACACGCCGGGTAACTCATGATTACTTCAGCAATAAAGCCCACTGTTCTGTCCAGGGATTGGTGACAGATTCTGGTTCAGGATCTTCACTGCCATCAATCAACAGTAACTCCCCAATACGTGTCGCTCCCTGCTCTTGTAATAACGCATCAAACTTTTTCCCGCCACCACAGAAAATATCGTAGCTACTATCACCGAGAGCAATTAATCCATAACGCAATTCTGGCTGGTAGCCTACTTCATCTTTAATGGCCTGGAATAACGGAGCAATACTGTCCGGTAAATCACCCTGCCCGGTAGTCGAAGTAATGACTAAGGCGTAATGATGCCGATAATATTGCCAGTGTGCTAATTCTGGGTCTTCGAACACTTTCACACTGTGTCCGTGTTTGGTTAAAATAGCTTCGGCTTCCTCCGCCACAAACAACGCATTTCCATACAACGTACCAACAAAGATACCCACTTCAGCCATCGAATTGTTCCTTATTAATAAGTACTACTCTGCTAAACCATCGTGACAAGCTATCTGTTCAGGATTTTCAGTCTCAATCTCTGATAACAGACCGCGCCAGCCAAATTGTGACAACATATTCATCCATGTCGCATCAAGATTCGCACGCAGGGTTAACTCTTCACCGGTTATCGGGTGTGTCAAACAGAGCTGACTCGCGTGCAACATTAACCGCTGACAACCAAAATGTTCTGCCGCCCCTCTATTCTGGCGTAAATCACCATGTCTGGAATCACCAATAATCGGATGACGTAAATGCGACAGATGACGACGGAGCTGATGTTTACGTCCTGTCTGAGGCTCAAGTTCAACCAGGCTGTAACGAGCTGTAGGGTAACGCCCGACGGGCACTGGCATTTCGACTGAAGCCATACCGCGATAGTGCGTTATCGCTGATTGTGGCTGTTTATCCTCAGTACTGAATTTGTCGGCAATTTTATCTTGCTCTTCAGTTAGCGGATAATCGAGGATAGCTTCATCTTCTAGCCAGCCGCGTACTAACGCATGATAGCGTTTGCGAATTTGATGCTGTTCAAATTGTTGCGACAGCAGACGCCCCACGTCACTGGACAGTCCCATCAGCAGTACGCCTGAGGTGGGCTTATCAAGACGATGCACGGTAAAGACATGCTGTCCCAGTTGGTCTCGCACGGCTTGCATCATAATGCGTGTTTCATGCCGGTCTAACCAGCTGCGATGAACTAACCACCCGGAAGGCTTATTGACGGCAACTAACCACGGGTCCTGATAGATAATTTCCAGCATCAAGAGTTTACCGAGTTAAAAAAAGCGTCTAAAGATAATAATGCCGCCAGTAAAGGCTCACGCTCGCGTCTTGAGCTATCCAGCGCCATCTCGTAATAGGGGGCGATAGCAAATTCACTCGGGAGTGTATGCTGGCTGTCGAGTAACGCATGCATGCGGGGAATCAAAACCCACTGTAACCACTCAACGGGATCCAGGGTATCCATGCAAAAAGGTTGTGTACTGTCTAATGCAGCAGGATATGGCATGGTTTCCTGCCACAGGGCGTGATCACGCAAAACCTGTTCAATAACAATGAGGTGCTGGCGAACTTGAGTCTGGCTGTCCATGAAAACCTTAAGCTGCTGTTAAAATAGAAGCCACAGAATAACATTTCTTCTGCTTATCGGAAAAAGCATCAAATAGAGGATAGCGGTTTTGAGACCTATTATCATCCGCCAATCACGGCATCACGGAAAGAATTGATCGAGCTTGTGGGATCAGTTAACAAAGGTCGGGGTTTTACAGCACTTTCAGATAAGTAATAGTAGAGAGATGATATGAATATATGCGGCGTATAAATCGAAAAGGGAGCACTGTATAAACAGTGCTCCCGGTCCGTTTTGTAGCTGATCCTGCTACGTTTGTGCTCCCTGCTCATCCATGACAACTTCGTCCCTCGGTCTACTGACCTACTCATCCATGACAACTGCATCCCTCGGTCTATTGACCTACTCATCCATGACAACTGCATCCCTCGGTCTACTGACCTACTCATCCATGACAACTGCATCCCTCGGTCTACTAACCTGCAGTCCATTGCATATGCGTCCTGCTGCCTTCATCCTGTCGGCTACTGCATCTTCTGATGCATTGTCCTTAAGTCACCTTGACCCACTGCACTCCATGTTACAGCTCTCATTCTCCGTCCTGGAGGTGTCCCTTAGCTCATCCTGAGCTGTTCCTTAGCTCATCCTGAGCTATTCCTTAACTCATCCTGAGCTATTCCATGCTTCATCAATGAAGAGTTACAATACGCCATCCTGGCGAACTATCCCTACATCAATAGAGGAAATAATTCTTATATTTCCTATATATCAGCGACATCATGTCGTGCTAGTAGAATCGTTTATTTAGGTAGAAATGACAAGATACCAACCCTAAACTAACGAACACAACATCAAGCGATATCGCGACAAACTCTGCAACTAAGTGTTATATAAATACTATTTTCATTGTCTAAATATTGAACCAGGTCTAATTTCAGAAATATCGCACAAGTCATGTAAGAAATATCTTACGTGGCTATGATCTACCCACTAAACAATCAATGGTTCAAGGGTGTTCAGAAAGACAGTCAGTGAGGGGGCAAGTGTATCACGCTTACGGGTACCGATCTTTTCAAGCAATATCTCACCTGTCAAGTTGCAAAGTGATATGGCTTCCATTTCATCTTCTGTTGTCGCCAGAAACAACGTTGGTGGCAATTTTAAGCGTTTTTGTGTCACCAGATGTCCGATAAGATTAGACTGTACACGCTGAAAATCATCCTCACTCCATGCCTGCAATAAGGTGAGTTTCGTGGCACTGCTATTGGCAGGCATATCGCCTGCAAATTGAGTGGTATAAAACGCATGAATATCTGGATGCAGGGTTATTTCCAGCGCTCGCTCTACGGCACTTAAATCAGACGCAGGCATAAAAGGCTGGGGTTGCCAGCATACAGAATCAGCAGTTGTATGGGTAATGCAAGGTGATGGAATACCATACAACTCTTCACTGAGCGGCCAGCTTCCTGTCTGCTGCTGCCATTTAGCACAAAATCGCTGGGTGAATTCTTGTAGGGAAAGGCTCGTTTCGTTCATTAATTTCTCACTCATGCCGGCTTTGGTACAATACAGACTAATTGTACAATTAATACGGTGAAATATGTTCGATGAAAATCATCAGGCTTTGAGCAGCCTGACACTAGGGAAAGCAACAGCTTATCAGGATAAATACCAGCCAGCTCTATTGCAGGGTGTTCCCCGTAGCCTTAATCGTAATCTTCCGGGACTGGATGGTGAGACGCTGCCGTTCCACGGTGGAGATATCTGGACGCTTTATGAACTCTCTTGGTTGAATAGTAATGGCTTACCTCAGGTCGCTGTCGGCCATGTTCAGGTTGATGCCAATAGTGTCAATTTAGTCGAATCAAAAAGTTTTAAGCTTTACCTCAATAGCTTTAATCAGACCCATTTTGCGGACTGGGATACCGTACAGGAAACACTTCAAAAAGATTTAAGCACCTGCGCCCAAGGTGAGGTCAGTGTGGTGCTATTTCGCCTTGATGAACTGGAAAGTCAGCCACTGGTTGCATTGAACGGTGAATGCATTGATGAACAAGATATTGTTATCAATAGCTATGAGTTCGATGCCGATCACCTTCTGAATGCCGCCGCTGAAGAAGTCGTTGAAGAAACACTGGTGAGTCATCTGTTAAAGTCCAACTGTCTGATTACCCATCAGCCTGACTGGGGATCCGTCCAGATTCACTATCAAGGCCCCAAAATTAATCGTGAAAAACTCCTGCGGTACTTGGTTTCTTTCCGTCATCACAATGAATTCCATGAACAATGTGTAGAGCGTATTTTCAACGATATTCAGCGTTACTGCCAGCCACACACATTAAGTGTTTATGCCCGCTATACTCGTCGTGGCGGACTGGATATTAATCCATGGCGAACCAATACCCATTTCCATCCCACTTTTGGCCGTCTGGTTCGGCAATAAATACGAAATATCTCTTCCATATCATAGTTACTGGGATCAATGAGTTGTTAAACTAGGCAACTCAGAGATATTGTGGAGTTTAAGGACAATACTTTTCGTTACTTAAGGAGTTCACTTGATTACACATGTTAGTCCACTTGGTTCCATGGATATGCTGTCGCAGTTAGAAGTAGATATGCTTCAATGCACCGCCAGCAGTGACCTGTATCAACTCTTCCGTAACTGCTCACTTGCAGTACTTAACTCAGGAAGCCAGACGGATAGCAGCACAGAACTTCTTTCTCGCTTTGCAGACTTTGATATCAATGTACTGAGCCGAGAACGCGGCGTTAAACTTGAGCTTATCAATCCACCTGAAGATGCTTTCGTCGACGGCAGAATTATTCGAGCCCTGCAAGCCAACCTGTTTGCAGTGTTACGCGATATTGTTTTTGTTAATGGTCAAATGGCTCATCTTAATCGGATGCCCCAGCCGCATCATGATGAGTCGACCCATATCACCAATACCGTATTTTCTATCCTACGTAATGCCCGCGCTTTACATGTTGGTGAAGCCCCGAATCTCGTCGTTTGTTGGGGTGGGCACTCGATTAATGAAAAAGAGTATCTCTATGCACGTCAGGTAGGCACCCAACTGGGACTACGTGAACTGGATATTTGTACCGGTTGTGGGCCTGGTGCCATGGAAGCACCCATGAAAGGTGCGGCGGTGGGACACGCCCAGCAACGCTACAAAGATGGGCGTTTTATCGGTATGACTGAGCCTTCTATTATTGCGGCCGAGCCACCCAATCCACTGGTGAATGAACTGATCATCATGCCGGATATAGAAAAACGTCTGGAAGCCTTTGTACGTATCGCTCACGGCATTATTATCTTCCCTGGTGGCGTAGGTACCGCTGAAGAGTTTCTCTATCTACTGGGTATCATGATGAACCCACACAACCAGAACCAGGTTCTGCCGCTGATCCTGACTGGCCCGAAAGAGAGTGCTGATTACTTCCGCGTGATGGATGAGTTTATTGTCAATACGCTGGGCGAGCAGGCGCGCCGCTACTATACAATTATTATTGATGATGCCGCACAAGTAGCTCGTGCAATGAAAAAAGCGATGCCACGGGTGAAAGAGAGCCGTCGTGAAAGCGGAGATGCCTATAGTTTCAACTGGTCTATTCGCATAGCACCAGACCTGCAGAAGCCGTTCGCTCCAACGCATGAAAATATGGCGGACTTAAAACTTTATCCCTCTCAGCCACCAGAGCAACTGGCAGCCTCACTGCGTAGAGCATTTTCTGGGATTGTTGCCGGGAATGTTAAAGATGTTGGGATTCAGGCTATTGAAAAATTTGGTCCCTACAAACTGCACGGTGACTCCCACATGATGAAGCAGATGGACGAGCTGCTGGAAGGCTTTGTTCAGCAACAACGAATGAAACTGCCAGGTAGTGCTTACATTCCTTGCTACGAAATTTGTCGTTAATCTTCTCTGGGCGGTCATTCGGCCGCCTGTTCCCTTCATCGTTCAAGTTATTTGGGCGTTGCTGACGTTCAGGCTGCCGAATCACATCGTTTGCCTATGTTCATCGACTGCCTTCTCCTTGCGTCTACAGGCAACTCGAATTATTTAGGATATATACTTATGAATCCTTCCTTTTTCTTTCTGCCATAAAATAACTGTGTCATTTAAATCAACTACACTCTCCTTTATCAAACAGCCTTTCGGCGAAAATACATTTTCTTAACATACCCTCATCGATTGTTATTTATACATAATCAACTAAGTCAATTAGTTAGTTATTTTGTATTTTGACGCAAATCAAAATATTGCCAATATGTAATCTATTCTTTAAATATCCTGTGCAGAATAAATCTTGTAGTGAAAAACATTTTATTTATCTTTAATCAAAGTATCACATCATCTGGAAGTGGTAGTATTTATGCAGATAAGTTTCACCAGAGAATGCGTTGGCAGAGATTTATGCGGGATAGGTGCCCAATAAAAGTTATTTATTGTAATTGGGATCATGATCACTGATACAGCATCAACATAAATGTATCTTTCCGCCCGCCGATAATCACGGTCGATAACTCTGAATATAAAGACCGAATACAGAATTTAGTTTTAACAGTTAAAACAGAAACAGTGTTTTAACTATCCAGAATTTTAAATATTGCATTAAACATATCCTTGGAGAATCTTAATGGAAATCACTCAAAAAGGCAGCGTCACCTCTGCCACAACAAACAGTGCATGGCGCAAGTCTGACACGATATGGATGCTTGGCCTCTATGGGACAGCGATTGGTGCAGGTGTTCTGTTCCTGCCAATCAATGCTGGTGTGGGTGGTCTGCTTCCTTTAATCATTATGGCAATCCTTGCCTTCCCAATGACGTTCTTCGCACACCGCGGTCTGACTCGTTTTGTTTTATCGGGTAAAAATCCTGGTGAAGATATTACTGAAGTGGTTGAAGAACATTTTGGTATCGGCGCAGGTAAGTTAATTACCTTACTGTACTTCTTTGCCATCTACCCAATTTTGCTGGTGTACAGTGTTGCTATCACCAACACCGTAGACAGCTTCATCACTCACCAATTGGGTATGACTGCACCGCCTCGCGCCATATTGTCATTAATTCTGATTATCGCGATGATGGCGATTGTTCGTTTCGGTGAGCAAATGATTGTTAAGGCGATGAGTATTCTGGTCTTCCCATTCGTTGCTGCACTGATGCTGCTGGCTCTGTATTTGATTCCTAACTGGAACACTGCTGCTTTCGATACGCTTTCTTTCAGTGGTGATTCACTGGGTAGCGGTCTGTGGATTACTTTATGGCTGGCTATCCCAGTCATGGTCTTCTCCTTTAACCACTCACCTATCATCTCTTCTTTCGCGGTAGCTAAGCGCGCAGAATACGGTGACGCAGCTGAGAAAAAATGTTCTAGCATCCTGGCTCGCGCTCACATCATGATGGTTCTTACCGTTATGTTCTTCGTGTTCAGTTGTGTACTGAGTCTGACACCTGCTGACCTTGCTGAAGCAAAAGCACAGAACATTTCTATTCTGTCTTACCTGGCTAACCACTTCCAGGCACCACTAATTGCCTGGATGGCTCCAATCATTGCAATGATTGCCATCACCAAATCCTTCCTTGGTCACTACTTGGGTGCTCGTGAAGGTTTCAACGGTATGGTGATTAAATCTTTGCGTAGCAAAGGTAAAAATATTGAACTGAACAAACTGAACAAACTGACTGCGCTGTTCATGCTGGTAACCTGCTGGGCTGTTGCAACCCTGAACCCAAGCATCCTCGGTATGATTGAAACTCTGGGCGGCCCAGTCATCGCGATGATTCTGTTCCTGATGCCTATGTATGCCATCAACAAAGTTCCAGCGATGCGTAAATATAGCGGCCATATCAGCAACGTATTCGTTGTCATTATGGGTCTGATTGCCATCTCTGCTATCGCTTACACCCTGTTCGGCTAAGTATCTCAAAGCCGCCTCCACGGCGGCTTTCTCTCTTTCCAGTCTTTCCTGACGTCATGGGTGATCTATCATGATTAGCGTATTCGACATTTTCAAAATCGGTATTGGCCCATCAAGTTCTCATACCGTCGGCCCGATGAAAGCGGGTAAACAATTCACTGATGATTTAATCGCGAACGGTATTTTGCACGACGTTACCCGCGTAGTGGTTGATGTGTACGGTTCTCTTTCCCTGACAGGTAAAGGTCATCATACCGATATCGCCATTATTATGGGTCTGGCAGGTAACCTTCCGGATAGTGTAGATATTGATGCCATTCCTCATTTTATTGAGAATGTGAATACTACCGGTCGTCTGATGCTGGCAAACGGTCAGCATGAAGTTGAATTTCCTATTGATGGTTGCATGAATTTCCATTCAGACAATTTATCACTGCACGAAAACGGAATGCGTATTACCGCTTTGGCTAATGACAAAGTGTTATATACCAAGACGTATTACTCGATTGGCGGTGGCTTTATCGTCGATGAAGAGCACTTCGGTGAGCAAAACACCAGCTCATCCAGCGTGCCATATCCGTATAAGAATGCGGCTGACCTGCAGCGTCTGTGCGAAGAAACCGGTCTTTCACTGTCTGGGTTAATGATGCAGAACGAGCGTGCCACCCAGTCACAAGAAGAAATCGATGCCCGCTTTGCCGCTATCTGGGCTGTCATGCGCAATGGTATTGAACGCGGTATTACCACCGAAGGTGTATTACCCGGAAAAATGCGGGTACCGCGCCGCGCCGCAGCTCTGCGCCGTATGCTAGTAAGCAATGATAAAAACAATACTGACCCAATGGCTGTGGTTGATTGGATCAATATGTTCGCCCTGGCAGTAAACGAAGAAAATGCTGCCGGTGGCCGTGTCGTCACCGCACCGACTAACGGTGCCTGTGGAATTGTTCCAGCAGTACTCGCTTACTACGACAAGTTTATTCGTGAAGTCAACGCTAACTCCTGCGCACGTTTCTTACTGACTGCCGGCGCTATTGGTACTCTGTATAAAATGAATGCCTCTATTTCTGGCGCTGAAGTAGGTTGTCAGGGCGAAGTCGGGGTTGCCTGTTCGATGGCAGCAGCCGGACTGACCGAATTGCTGGGAGGAAGTCCTGCTCAGGTTTGTATCGCCGCTGAAATCGGTATGGAACATAACCTCGGTTTAACCTGTGACCCTGTTGCCGGACAAGTTCAGGTTCCTTGTATCGAGCGTAATGCGATTGCCGCCGTCAAAGCTGTCAACGCTTCACGTATGGCGATGCGCCGTACCAGCGAACCACGCGTCTGTCTGGATAAAGTCATCGAGACCATGTATGAAACCGGTAAAGATATGAACGCAAAATACCGTGAAACATCTCGTGGTGGCCTGGCATTAAAAGTGGTTAGCTGCGACTAGCGGATCGTATAGTCACATATTAATCTGCTGATAAAAAAGGGAAAAGCATTTTGCTTTTCCCTTTTTTCATGCCAATAAGCGATCAAAATAACAGATCGGTCATCGATTACAGTGCCGCTTTCAGACGTTTTACTGACTCAAAGAGTTGCTCTTCAGTCGCGGTCGCATAAGAGAAACGCAGCGTACGTTTATCTGGATTATCATTAAAGAAGAATTCACCCGGTACGTAGACCACCCCTTGCTCCAGCGTTTTCTGTAGCCAGACCGTGGTATCAAAGTCATACCGGAATGTTGCCCAGAGGAACATGCCCCCTTCCGGCTGGTTAAATTTAATATGCTCACCCAGCTCTTGTTGCAATAACTCTGAAAGCGTCAGGCATTTTTTCTTATAAGCCTCACGGATCGCTTCAATTTGTGTATCCAGACGAGAGAGTGTCAGATAGCTGGCGGTCAGCGCCTGGGTGAAGGAGTTACTGTGTAAGTCTGTTGCCTGTTTGATGATCGCAACTTTCTGCTTCATCCATTCTGGCAGGATTATCCAGCCAACACGTAAGCCCGGCGCCAGAATTTTTGAGAAGGTTGAGGTATAGACAACATGCTCGGCCAGCCCCTGTTCAGTCGCAATCTGAATCAAGGTCTTTTCCTTACGGTCAGTAAAGCTAATTGCGCCATAAGGATCATCTTCAATAATCACGAAGTCATACTCAGCGGCGAGCTTAACCAGCTTTTCGCGGCGATCGGCACTCAAGGTGGTACCACTAGGGTTACCAAAAGTCGGGACCAGATACACCCCTTTAATACGGGTTGTTTTCAGTAATTCTTCTAACTCATCCACTATCATGCCGTGTTCATCCCCACCGACTGACTTAACGTCTGCTCCGGTAAGGCTAAGAATTTGTAGGGTGGCAAGATAGGTTGGACGTTCGACAACAAATACATCCCCTTCATCGACCAAGGTACGCATCAGCAGGTCCAGAGCTTGCTGAGAACCTGAAGTGACCAGTATTTTATCCTGTTGAGTCGTAATGCCACGCTGTTGACAGACATCCACAATCTGCTGGCGCAGAAGCACATTGCCTTCAGTCAATCCGTACTGAAAAGCATCATAAAATTGTTCATCGACGACTTTTTGTGTCGCCAGATTTAAACCTTCTCTATCAAACAAGTCACTGGAAGGTATGCCGCCAGCCAGTGAAATAACACCCGGCATCTTACTGTGTTTCAGCAGTTCACGAATGGCGGAAGGTTGTAAATTTTGAATGCGTTGTGCGAGATGTGTGATGTTGCTCATATGATATTCTCTGTTTTTTTATGCCGATAAAATATATCTGGCTATCTAATGACTTCGCAATGTATTTCCATTCTTTTTCTTGGGTATTTTACGAGGTTCCGCGCTAAGTTTGCCATGAAAATGGTACCCTGTCGTCGAACATGTTAGGGTAGGAATATTGTTACAAAGAGCAAATTTCTTATGACTATTCACTTACTTATTGTCGACGCTTTGAACCTTATCAGGCGTATTCATGCGGTGCAGGGCACACCTTGTGTTAAAACTTGCCTGCATGCGCTGGAACAATTAATCAGTCACAGCCAGCCCACACACGCGGTTGCTGTGTTTGATAACGAAGTGGGAAGTGAAAACTGGCGTCATAAAATATTAACCAGCTATAAGGCAGGCAGGACGCCGATGCCTGAAAACTTACAGCTTGAAATGCCCACTATTCGTGAAGCGTTTACTCAACGTGGGGTCTGCTGCTGGCACTCAGAAGGAAATGAAGCGGATGATATTGCTGCCACTCTGGCAGTAAAAGTGGCCAACGGTGGGCACCGAACCACTATTGTCTCGACAGACAAAGGTTACTGTCAGTTGCTGGCACCGACCTTACAAATTCGTGACTACTTCCAGAAACGCTGGCTGGATACTCCCTTTATCGCTAAGGAATACGGTGTAAAACCAGAACAACTGGCAGATTACTGGGGACTGGCAGGAATTAGCAGCAGCCATATTCCAGGCGTACCGGGTCTTGGACCAAAAAGTGCGATGCCACTAATTCAGCAGTTTTCTACTCTGGAACAGTTATATCAGCAACTGGATTCTGTTCCGGAAAAGTGGCGTAATAAACTGATTCAGCACCAAGAACTGGCTTTTGTCAGCCGCCAGGTAGCAAGACTGAAAACAGACTTACACCTGGAGGGCAACTTGCAACAACTGCGACTCAGTAAACCGAGTATCTCTTACTGAAAAAACTTAACGCTCGTCGTGACGACCACCGACTGCAGCCCACCAACGGCGAATATGCACCGTGACTTCTTCTCTGTCATGATAAAGCTGACGTGCATGAATTTCTGCATTAATTCCGTTTTCTTCCAGCCGACTACGGATCAAATCCAGATTCTGGGACACCTCTTCATAGCGCTTTTTCATGGGCAGTTTTAAGTTAAAGATAGTTTCACGGCACCAGCCATTAACCAGCCAGTCAGCCACCAGGCTCGCAACCTTGGCGGGTTTTTCAACCATATCACAGACCATCCAGGAGATATTGTTGCGGGTCGGGCGATATTTAAAACCATCTTCAGGTAACCAAGTGACTTGCCCGGTATCCATCAGGCTTTGTGCCATTGGGCCATTATCAACCGCGGCTACCCACATATTACGCTTCACCAGTTGGTAGGTCCAACCGCCGGGGCAGGCACCGAGATCAACCGCGTGCATACTGTTTGCCAGACGCTCATCCCATTCATCAGCCGGGATAAAGACGTGGAAAGCTTCTTCAAGTTTCAGCGTCGAACGACTCGGTGCATCTGCTGGGAATCTTAAGCGTGGGATCCCCATATAGAACGGAGAGTTGTTATCAGAGTAAGAATAACCGGTATAACAACAGCCAGGCGCAATAAAGAACACATGTACTACCGGACGTTTCGGCGTGTCATATTTAGCCAGGACACCTGCTTCACGTAAATTGCTGCGTAATGGCACTGTCAGTTTACGACAAAACTTCATTAACTCTTTGCTTTCATTAGTATCAGCAACTTCAACTCGCAGATCTCCGCCTTTCTCGACGACGCCCTGAAGCATGCCGAGGATAGGGGTAATCCTGTCTTCTGTCGGTAAATGTTTTAATAACTCACCAGCAACAAACATTTGGCGCGCAAAGATCAATGACTTGAACGGTAACTCCCGGACTAGCCTGTCTGCATCTTCAACCTGGTAGCACTCAAAGATGACATAGCCACTGTTTTCTTTTACTCGCGCAAAACCGAAAACTTCACGCTGAGTCGCTTTGTCAGTAATTTCCGCAGCACACTCTTTTTCAAAGCCCTGACGACAATACAAAATAACTTTATTCATGGTTTGCACCCTTTTTTTTCAGGCGCACAGCACCAATTAACATCAATACCCAACCAGCAAGAAAACTCACTCCGCCGACTGGCGTCACAAACGCCCAAAATCGTAAATTCGATAATGCCAGGCAGTACAAACTGCCACTAAATAGCACGATACCCAGCGCCATAAAAACACTACTCCAGTAAAACCAAATGCTAATACGTCGCTGCATAGCAACGGCCAGACCTAAAATCGCCAGGGTATGAAATGCCTGGTATTCTAGCCCCGTCTTAATCCACCCCATTTCTACAGGGCCGAAGGATTTACTTAATGAATGCGCACCGAAAGCCCCCAGAGCGACAAAGATAAAACCGCTAATCGCGGTGAAAATCAGCATAAACCGGCTGGTCATGTTCAAACCTTAAAGTAAAGCGTGGTGTCACCACGCGAAAATTGCTTATGGTTCGTAGTGGAAACGAAATTTCTCTTGCTCACTGGCGGCCTTTGCCAGGATCCACTGTCTGAAAGCGGCTATTTTACCCAGTTCTGCCTGACTGTCATGGCAAACCAGATAAAAAGCTTTTTTACTGACTAAGACTTCATTAAACGGGCAGACCAAACGGCCGGCCTCAATTTCAGACTGAGCGATAACATTGTTAGCCAGCGCAACACCTTGCCCGTGAATAGCCGCCTGTAACACCATTGCACTGTGGCTAAAAATGGGGCCCTGCTGAACATTGATATGACTCACACCCAATTGTCGAGTATAAGCCTGCCAGTCATGCCGGGAGGTATCGTGCAACAAAGTATGTTTTGCCAAATCCTCCGGGGTCTTAATCGGGTTATCACCGATAAGCAGCATCGGAGAGCAAATAGGTAGCAGGTACTCGGCATAAAGTTTTTCAACTCGCAACCCTGGCCAGTTACCCCGCCCATAAAATATAGCCACATCGACGTCATCAGGGAGTTTATCTTCCTGCCTGTCAACAGCCTGAATCCGGACATCAATCCCGGGATAGGATGAGTTAAAGCTGCTCAGCCGCGGTACCAGCCAGTGAATAGCAAAACTTGGCAAGATACTGACGGTCAAGGCACCTTTTGCGCTACGTGCCTGAAGTTTACGCGTAGCCTCCGTCAACTGAGTGAAGATTTCTTTAATATCCTGATAGTAACTCTGCCCTTCTTCGGTAAGCAGTAACGAACGATTACGACGACGGAACAATTTAAGACCAAGAAAATCCTCCAGAGACTTAATCTGGTGGCTGACCGCAGCTTGAGTCACAAACAACTCTTCCGCCGCTTTTGTAAAACTTAAATGGCGTGCGGCGGCATCAAAAACGCGCAGTGCATTTAAAGGTGGTAATCGTTTTGACATGGATGATTTGACTTTCATAACGATGATTATTAACAAAATAAGTAACTATTGCTTACCTATTAGTTTTTTTTATCTGAGCCATTATAAATTGTCCATTGAGGATGTACCAGCAAATACCTATAGTGACGCCACTTCTTGAGCCGGAACGAAAAACTATCTGAAATGCGTGTTCAGAGAGTTTTTGGCTTATGGTGTGTGTTGTTGTGTTGTTGTGTTTGCGTTTGGTCTGGCTTTCCAGACCCCGGTAGCAGGGCTACCCTATTTTATATCCTGTTTGTTTACCCTGTCTGCCAATCATGAGTTATATAGCACCGCCTGTTGCGGTGCTTTTTTTTGCCCGAAAACCAGCCAGTATTTACTCTCTTATCTCGCCCGTCTCCACGCTCTTTTCTGTGACTTTTACTTTGATTAGCTTTTTTATCGCTGACTGCCGTATCACATACGCACGGTGAGTCCCATTGAAGCCTTGTACCTTGAGCGAATATGCGAGACGATCGGCACAGATAAATGAGGAAAGTCATGAAAATATTTAATCCAGCCCTTTTTCGCGCACAGTTTCCCGCGCTATCTGATACAACGGTCTATCTTGATAGCGCAGCAACGGCACTTAAACCTCAGGCCGTGATAGAGGCGACACAACAGTTTTATCGCCAGAGCGGAGGAAATGTACACCGTAGTCAGTTCCTGGCAGCCCGACAACTGACCGAAAGTTACGAGTCAGCACGTATCCGGGTGGCACATTTACTGAATGCCCCACAGCCACAATCAGTGATCTGGACGAAGGGTACCACCGAGTCGATTAATATGGTCGCACAGTGCTATGCTCGCCCGCGCCTGAAATCCGGTGATGAGATTATTGTCAGCGAAGCTGAACATCATGCCAACTTTGTTCCCTGGTTAATCGTGGCTGAACAAACCGGTGCCCGGCTAGTCAAGTTGCCGGTTGGCCATGATGGATTACCGGACCTGGCTCAATTGCCCGGCCTGCTTAGTGATAAAACCCGAATTCTGGCCCTGGGACAGATGTCAAACGTCACGGGTGGTTGCCCTGACCTCAGTAAAGCCATTGAACTGGCTCATCAGGCTGGCGCGGTGGTTATGGTTGATGGCGCTCAGGGGATTGTGCACTGCCCGGCAGATGTCCAGGCACTGGATATCGATTTTTACGCCTTCTCCGCCCATAAGCTCTATGGCCCAACCGGCACGGGTGTTCTTTATGGTAAACCGGAACTGCTGGAAATGATGTCCCCCTGGCTGGGTGGCGGTAAAATGATTACTGACGTCTCATTTGATGGGATTAAACTCCAGCCCGTTCCCTGGCGTTTTGAAGCTGGAACACCTAACACGGCAGGCGTTATCGGTCTGAATGCCGCACTCACCTGGCTCGAAGATATTAATCAGCCACAAGCCGAGGCCTGGTGTCGTGAGCTAGCCGGACTGGCAGAATCAGCTCTGGCTCAGCGCCCTGGTTTTCATAGTTATCGCTGTCAGGAGTCAAGTTTACTGGCCTTTAACTTTGAGGGAGTCCATCACCATGACATGGTGACGCTGCTGGCGGAATCGGGCATTGAATTACGTGCTGGTCAGCATTGTGCCCAACCCTTACTGGCAGCCCTGGGCGTTAGCGGGACACTCCGCGCCTCTTTTGCTCCTTATAATACCGCGCTTGATGTCGACAGACTGGTAAAGGCGGTTGATCTTGCACTTGATATTTTGGTGGACTAATTGACCGATAACGTAACCACATCTCACCCTTTTGGCAGCACCATCAGCGCTGAGAGCCTGTCAGACTTATTTGCTCCATTGAAACAATGGGAAGATCGCTATCGTCAGCTGATTTTGTTAGGGAAACAGCTGCCTTCATTACCAGAAATATTAAAAAGTGAGCAACTTGAGATCAATGGCTGTGAGAACCGTGTCTGGCTGGGTCATATTTATCAGCCAGACGGTACTCTGCATTTCTATGGTGATAGCGAAGGACGAATTGTTCGCGGGTTACTGGCTGTATTACTCACTGCTGTTGAAGGGAAAACAGCCCAGCAGTTACTGACAACCGATCCCCTGATATTGTTTGACGATTTAGGGCTACGTAACCAGCTCAGTGCCTCCAGAAATGATGGACTGACTGCATTGGCACAACGCATACAACAAGTCGCCCGCCAGACAGCTTAAGCCGCCTGGGTTTTTGCTTTCGCTTTTGCCATCATTTTCTTAAGTACATGGGAGACGGCCACAAAACCAAAACTGGCCGTTACCATGGTTGCAGCACCGAATCCGGCAGCACAATCCATACGTTTTGGACCTTCAGCCTGGCTCTTCATCGCACAGACGGTACCATCGGCTTGCGGATAGACCAGCGCTTCGGTTGAAAAAACACAATCGATACCCAGTTTGCCTTTGCTGCTTCTGACAATGCCGAAGTCACTCTTCAATCTTTCACGTAATTTTGCGGCCAGCGGATCCTGGATTGTTTTCGCCAGATCGGCCACCTGAATCTGGGTCGGATCAATTTGTCCCCCAGCGCCGCCGGTGGTGACTAATGGAATTTTATTGCGTCGACAATAGGCTATCAGCGCAGCCTTAGGACGAACACTATCAATTGCATCAATGACATAGCTAAACCCGTGGTCTAGCAGGGCTGGCGTATTTTCAGCATTAATAAAATCATCAACAATGGTGACTTTACATTCTGGATTGATCTCCAGAATACGTGCCGCCATCACTTCTGTTTTAGCCTGGCCCACCGTATCCCGTAAGGCATGGATCTGGCGGTTGGTATTGGTGATACAGACATCGTCCATATCAATCAACGTGATCGCGCCAATACCAGTACGTGCCAGCGCTTCGGCCGCCCAGCACCCTACGCCACCGATACCAATGACACAAACATGCGCCTGGGCAAAAAGTTCCAGAGCTGACTGCCCATAAAGACGGGCGGTTCCACCAAAGCGTTGCCGCCAGGCATCGGTGAGTATGACAGACATCATTTATCCTCAGAAATAACAACGGGCTAATTATATAGCCCGCCAGGAGTACTTATAAAGAGCATAAGGTGCGGGAATGTTTTACCTCTGTCGCTAAACCAGGGTAGAAACAAGCAGGATTAACCGTTAAAAACATTACGGGTGGTTCCCGTTCCTGGAGCCGTCTTCAGCACCCACACCCGACCATAGTGATTGTACCAGCCAGCACGATGACCCGCATCCGGGCCTATGCCTTGGTAGATATCAAAGTGCTGGCCTTTAATCGCGCCACCAACATCCAGAGCGACCATCACCCGCAGTTCATAATTACCGGTAAATTTACCGTTATTGTCCAGCAGAGGAACCTCAACCAGCAAGGTGGTACCTGCAGGGATAATAGAGCGATCGGATGCTACAGAGGCTCGGCCAATCAATGGAACCGCACTGGCGCCTTTAACTGGCGAGTAGCTGGCAGGTTTAAAGAAGACAAAAGAGGGGTTCTGTCCCAGTAGCTCACGCACTTCAGCCTCACTGTGGGTCTCTCCCCAGTGACGAATGGCCTGCATCGACATGTCTTCTCTTTTTACTTCTCCTCTGTCAATCAGCACTTTACCTACACTACGATAAGGATGTCCGTTCTTACCGGCATAACCGAAGAAGGTTAAAGGTTTGCCGTCACCAAAATCGATATAGCCACTTCCCTGAACATCCATAATGAAATTATCCATTAATGAATTACTCCAGGCGAGGATATGGCGGCTTCCGAGTGCACCATTGTAGATTTCTGAGCGAGCGGGCAAGCGTCCCTTTTTCGGTGGCATCGCGTAGATAGGATACTGAAATTCACCCTGACGAGTGTGGCGAGCCTGAATCACCGGGGTGTAGTAACCGGTAAACTTCACATTACCATAATTATCAGCACCTTCCATCTGCCAGGCATTCAAACCAAACTGGTTAAGCTGTCGAGTATCCCCCCCAGTACGTAGCCACTGCTTCACCGCATCATAGACATTGCTACTACTATTATAGAGCCGAGGCGAAGCGGAGGCGACTTGTGCCACTTGGCTTTCATAATCACCCGCATTAATTGGCGCACCTAAGGCATCAGGTTGATTAACCAGCGAGAAAGGCTGAGATAATTTTCCATCTTTATATTGCTGACCCTGATCGGTCGGTTTTGAGGTACAAGCTGCAAGCGTTGCTAAAACCACACCTACTGCAGCATATTTTACCCAATACACTTTCATCGTTATTTTGTCCTGCTGACAACACCTGGTTACCGCGAAGATAGCAAAGGCGTTGTAAAAATTAAACGGTTGCAGCTCAAGCCGGGTCAATATGGTCTATTTTTAAACATTATCGATAATAATTGAGCCACTACGATAAATTAATGGATTAATTCTAAAAAAGGGTTGCATAGAAAAGAGAGCAGAGTATAGTGCGCATCCACAGACGCGGGGTGGAGCAGCCTGGTAGCTCGTCGGGCTCATAACCCGAAGGTCGTCGGTTCAAATCCGGCCCCCGCAACCAATTTATGCCACGGCATAAAATGGTGTGAACGACAGCAGTAACAGCAGTAGACGGACGCGG
>Ga0308165_1002439_pt1 | contig 22194 bp, 21 predicted proteins | sample PhyWR2_FD_201032 | JGI IMG/M metagenome (GOLD analysis project Ga0308165, IMG submission 201032) | Phyllosphere microbial communities from UC Gill Tract Community Farm, Albany, California, United States - DLSLW.R2 | ecosystem: Host-associated > Plants > Phyllosphere > Unclassified | place: USA... | reverse complement strand
AATTTATCGGCCAGCTGGCGAATTGGCGTAAACACCATGCCCAAATACATAATGAACTGCGTAATGGTTCCCGGCGTTACATCCAGCGGCTTCGATAAAATACCTTTGGCGCCATACCAAACCAATAAGCCTAACGACATGGCCGAAATGAGTTCTACCACAGGAAAAAATATCGAATAATACCAGTTCGAACGGATATTTGCATCGCGGTAGCGCTTGTTAATGGCATAAAACTTTTTATATTCCTGCCTCTCGCGGGCGAAATATTGAACAATGGAAACACCGGTAATGTGCTCTTGTAAAAAAGTATTCAGATTAGACACTTCGTTTCTGATTTCCTGAAAGGCAACCTTAATGGCTTTTTGAAACTTTCTGGTGGCTATAATTAAAAATGGAATTGGCAGTAAAACCACCAAACTGAGCTCCCAATCCGTGTAAAGCATTACGCCGACAATAACCACCACTTGCAACGAATCGCCGATCATAGAGATTAAACCCTCGGAAAAAATATCAGCAATCGTTTCCAAATCTGAAACTGTTCTGGTAATTAATTGGCCGATGGGCGTTTTGTCGAAGTATTTTAACCGCAAGCTGGTAATGTGATTAAAAACCTTAACCCGTAAATCGCGAATTACCGATTGCCCTAAAGTATTGGTTAAAAGTGTGTGATTGTATTGAATAAGTGTTTGCAAAATTAGCATGAAGATCATAAGCATCGTCATGTTTACCAATCCTGAATATTTCCCTGTTAAAATGTAGTTATCGAGGGTATATTTAATTAAAAACGGTCTGACAGGAGAAATTGCCGCCAACAGTATGGTTAATATCACCGACCAAATAAAAACGGCACGGTAAGGCTTTACGTATTGAAAAATCCGTTTCAGCAATCCTGTGTTATATACGTCGCCTGTTACTGCCATTTTATTATTTAAACCGTTTAAATCGCATCAATTGGTTAATTGCTGTACCGGCTAACCGACCAATTAACCAGTTAAACAATTTTTCACTTAACCACGCTACTTTATATACTCATACTCTACCTTAACCAGATACAAGCCGCAAGCGGGTACCGATTGACCTGCATTACTACGGTTTTTGCTTTCTATAATTGCTTTAAAATCTTCTAAATTGATTTCATGTTTGCCTATTCGTACCAAAGTTCCCATAATTGCCCGAACCATATTTCTTAAAAAACGGTCGGCCTCGATAGTAAATACCAAACCTCCTTCGTCTTCCTCAAAAATAGCTTTTGTTATTTTACAATTGTTGGTAAATGTTTGGGTGTTCGATTTGCTAAAGCACGAGAAATCGGTATAGTTAAACAATAAATCTGCCGCTTTGTTCATCAAATCAATATCCAACCGATCTTTAATTAACCATGATCTGTTGAGCTTAAAAGGGTCCTTTTCAAAGTGCAGGTAATATTTGTAAGCCCTGGCCGTTGCATCAAAACGTGCATGCGCATCATTAGCAACGGGAATTATCCGCTTAGCTGCGATTTGATACGGCAACAACGCATTTATTCCGCCTACCGCACTTAAAACCTTATTGTCGTCAGGGTTTTCAACATCAAAATGGGCATAAAACTCTTTGGCGTGCACACCAGTATCGGTTCGTCCGCAGCCGAGGGTTTCTATCGGTTGCCTAAAAAAAACAGACATGGCCTTATCTAGCAACTCCTGAACTGTAATTGCGTTCGGTTGGGTTTGCCAGCCGTGGTATAAGCTGCCATCGTATGCGATTTGTATGAAGTACCTTTTTTTGTTCAAAGCGATGCAAAAATACTTTTTTCCTTTTATTAGATGGGATAGTAAATCGCAATTAAATATATTTGTACATTATTTTAGATTAACATGATACAAAGAATACAATCAATCTGGCTTTTTTTAGCGGCTTTAGTTTTGGTTTTGATGCTGTTTTTACCGATTGCAACTAAGGAACTGGCTGGTACAAAATCGGGAATTTATACTTCTGGCTTATATTTAACGTCGCTTGCTAAACCCGGCGTAAATGTTAAAATTGAATCATTTTTACCACTTTTAATTACCAACATTGCAGTGGCCGTAATGTGTTTTTTTAATATTTTCAATTTCAGAAAAAGAACTCTTCAAAAACGAATTGCAATGTTTACAATAGCCGCTATTGCAGGCTTCGCTTTCTGGTGCAGTGTATATGCAAAAAAGCTTCCGGGTGGCATTGATGGAGCCAGTTTTGGCGTCGGCGCATACTTACCAGCCCTAGCAATTTTATTTGTAATTTTTGCCATCTTCGGCATCAATAAAGACGAAAAACTGATCCGATCAGCAGAAAGACTCAGGTAATTTGGTTCATTGGTTCATTGGCCATTGGTTCACTAGTTCATTGGTCATTGGTCATTGGTTCATTGGCCATTGGTTTAATCGAAAGCTACTAACTCTGATAAGACAAGCGCAAGTTAGAGGTAGTAATTTTTTTTAATTATTTCAAAAAATGGAATTATCTGCCGAGCAATCCGCAACATTATTGGCTTTACTGAAAGCACGTTTCGATAAAAACCTGGGACGACATCAGGTAATAAAATGGGAAAACGTGTTGGCCAAACTCGAAGCCAGTAAGCAAAAACTTTGGTCGTTACACCAAATGGAATCTACCGGCGGCGAACCTGATTTGGTTGATTACGACGAAAAAACGAACGAATTTACTTTTTACGACTGTTCGGCCGAGAGCCCAAAAGGCAGGCGAAGTGTTTGCTATGATCAGGAAGCGTTAGAAGCCAGAAAAGAGCATAAACCTGCAAACAGCGCCTTGCAAATGGCTGCAGACATGGGCATAACCATATTAAATGAAACGCAGTATCGCCAATTGCAGCAGCTTGGAAAGTTTGACACTAAAACCTCCAGTTGGGTGGCCACTCCACCCGAGATTAGGACACTTGGTGGTGCCCTTTTCTGCGATCGCCGTTACAATACCGTATTTTTGTACCACAACGGCGCCGAATCTTATTACGCAGCACGGGGTTTCAGGGGAATGCTGAAGATTTAACCGCAAAGTCTTGTTATAAGTTCACTATAAGGTCCAAAGCCCTGGATTAAAATAGAATTATTTTATTCAGCAAGTTTCGGGTGGTTTGTCATCTGGCGGGTAGCTACTTTTGTTTAAAAGAAATAAGCGTTATGGATGTTCAAGATGAAATTAATTTCAACCGGATTGCCGAGGCCATTGCCTATATAAAGACCAATTTTAAAACCCAGCCCGGGTTAGCTGAAGTTGCCGAAAACGTAAACCTCAGTTCCTTTCACTTTCAACGATTGTTTAGCGAATGGGCCGGCACAAGCCCGAAACGATTTTTACAATACATCAGCATTAGCCACGCTAAACAATTGTTGCGCAATAACCAGAGCCTGTTTCAAACCGCTTTGGAGGTCGGCCTGTCGGGCGCCAGTCGTTTACACGATCTTTTCATTAATATTGAGGGGATGACACCGGGAGAATATAAAAACGGAGGCGAGAATCTGTCAATCAACTATAGTTTTTCTGAAACCCGTTTCGGAAACATTCTGGTGGCCTCTACCTTAAAAGGAATTTGTCATCTGGTATTTTACGATGATGAAAGTGTGGCGCTTTCAAACTTGAAAAGTAAATTTCCACGAGCGCAGTACCAGCAAACTATTGATGGATTGCAACAAGATGCCTTATTTATTTTTAACCACGACTGGACTAATATTGAGCAAATAAAACTGCACTTAAAAGGAACCAGCTTTCAGCTCAAGGTGTGGGAAACGCTGTTAAAAATCCCTTTGGGTAGCCTGACAACTTACGGTACTATTGCCAAACAGTTGCAAAACCCAAACGCATCAAGAGCGGTGGGCACAGCTATTGGCGATAATCCGGTAGCCTTTCTTATCCCTTGTCACCGCGTAATACAATCGAACGGTACCCTCGGTGGTTATCATTGGGGTATAGATAGAAAAACGGCTATTATTGGCTGGGAAGCGGCAAAAATTGAGATCACCTAAAGTGGTCAAACATGCAACGCTATCGCCTGTTGAGGTCAAGCAACAAATCAGGAAGAGAAAAATTTATTTCGGCGGAAACAACCGATTAAAAATTTATGGTTTGCTCAGCTGCAAATCGGGCAAGAAGATGAAAATAGAGAACCGAGTGCTCTTTAAAACTGAAAATGAAGCGCTGGCCATGGGGTTTAGACCGTGTGGACATTGCTTAAAGCAAAAATACAATCAATGGACTTATTTAACCAGGATATAAACACGCAAAGCAACTTGTTACCTTACGGCGGAACGGTAAATTATTATGGTTTTCTGTTTCCGGTAGGCGAAGCCGATTACTACTATCGCGTTTTAATGGACACCGTTGCATGGAAAAACGACGAGGCCTTTATAATGGGAAAGCACATCATAACGAAAAGAAAAGTAGCCTGGTATGGAGATAAAGAATATTCGTACACCTATTCGCGGGCCTCGAAAATAGCGTTACCGTGGACAAGCGAGCTACTGGCGCTTAAAAATATTGTTGAAGAAAAAACACAAACCACTTACAATTCGTGCCTATTGAATTTATATCATAATGGCGATGAGGGTATGGCCTACCACAGCGACGACGAAAAAGCACTTGCCGAGCACTCGCCTATTGCTTCTGTAAGTTTTGGTGCGGAACGGAACTTCCTCTTTAAACATAAAGAAAGCAAGCAAACGGTTTCAATGCTTTTAGCGCACGGCAGTTTGCTGGTAATGAAGGGAGAAACGCAAAAGAACTGGCTTCACCGCTTGCCACCTACAAAAAAAGCAACCACGCCAAGGATAAATCTTACCTTTAGAACAATGGTTGCTTAGTTTTCAGTTTGCAGTTTTGAGTTCTCAGTTAAACAATTACCCCCCGACAGTTATCCATAAGTGTGGGCACATCTTTAAAAATCATTACATGGCATAGAACAGTCCCAAATGATAGCCGAATTTGTATCACTTCAACAATGAACGATCGTCATCCTTAGAGGTCAGTTTTTGAAAAAACAAAGGAGTTTGGATAACAGGTTTTTCACCGAATCGTCATTGCGAGGCCGGGTTTGTGCGAGCTGAAGCAATCTGATTTACGAAATGAGATTGCTTCGTACCTCGCAATGACGATCTCTCATATATTTGTCATTGGTAGCTCGACTGGGGTTTCTAATGTGCAAAATTAGGTACCTTGTATTGTCCATTACTTACGGGACCACCTGCCCGCCCGTCCGTTCAGACGGGCGTGAGAATGACGATGGGTTGAAACGAAATGTGTCCGTACGCTAGAATGGTTATTGAGATCTAGTGATTCTTATTTCTGAAACTCTTTTATATCCACAATGCGATCGGGATCGCCGTTATACCTTAAAAAAGACGTACCGTTTTTGTTTGTAGCCCATGAGTAGTTTTGTGCAACTTCGCCTCTTATCCCGTCTAGGTTGGCTAACGCTTTTGCCGAAAGCGGCAGCGTTTCGCTTTCGCCTGTGTAATAATTAACCTGGTAAAGCGCATCTTTAGTCAAAAAAACCAATGTTGTTCTATCTCTCGAGTACATCAGCAATTCGCCTGGTATTTGTTCTTCGGGGTTCTTTCTCTTAATACTGTACACTTTACCGTTAACTGAGTTAACAATGAAATCGTTGTTAATTACAAAATTTGTTCGGGTAATATCAACGATACCCTTGTCGTATTTCGGGTTTTGTTTTCTGGATGAGGGCTTATTTAAACTGGCAACATCAACCACGTTTCCCTTTAAAGAGATCAGGTAAAATCGAGGCGACAAGGCCGATGAATCTGCAACTTCAGCTATAACTGCCGTTTTTTGGCTGTTTATAAACCTTGGGCCTTTAAATACCGACACCGCAGCGTTTTTGGTATCTTGAACGCTGATAGTGGTATCTCTAAACTGGATTTCGAAATGGTCCTGTCGATCAGCCCGGTTGGAATCAATTTTCACGAGTTTCAAGACATTGCCTTTCGATTTCGGAATTTCATCGAAAGTTTCGCTTGCCGTCATGTCTCGCGGTGCATAAGTTTTTTCTAGTTTACCGCTACACCCGAATAATGCAATGGATAAAAAGAGAGCTAATAATGTAGTTTTCATTTGTGTTATGGTTATGGTTTTCTGCTAATTTAGAATCTTCTGAGGCTTTTAACTAAAAAAATTAAAAAAAACGCCTGGTTATAGCCGTCATAACAGGGAATCGCTGTTAAAAAGTCGAGCAGCGTAACAATAAATTAGCCTCGGAAACCCAGATGTCACGCCTGCCTGACGGAACGGACAGGGATGCTATTAAGTTAAGCCCATCAGCTTCCATCCGATAGCCATGGGATCTGAGCCTTTCGACTTAAGCTTGTATTGAGCGTAGTCGAAATGCTCAAGATAAACTCAGTCGAAAACCTTTTTCTAAAGAATAAAACAAAAAATATCTGTCCTTCGACTCCGCTCAGGATGACAATATTTTTTATTTTATCCTTAACGTAATAGCATTGGAACGGACAGGGGTGAGAATTGAAATTATTCGGTATGTTCCGTAGTTCCGCGGCAACATTACGCTTATGTTTTGCTGTTAAGCTATGCAGAAAACAGCAAAGGCTAGTAAGGAACCGTAGAAAACGATATCACTGGGCTTGATGGCGATAAATTGCATAAATGACATAGATTGAGTATATTGACGGATATGGTAATTGAAACCGATAGGCTTATTTTAAGGGAACTTACCGCTGACGACGCTTCGGGGATGTTTGAAATGGACTCAAATCCGGAGGTACACAGGTATCTGGGAAACAAACCCGTAACAAGTATTGAGCAAAGTATTCGAGACATCGAATTTGTCCGTAGGCAATACCGCGAGAACGGGATTGGCCGCTGGGCGGTGATCTTGAAGTCGACTGGCCAATTTATTGGTTGGAGTGGCTTAAAACTCATTACCGAACCAGTCAACGGCCAAACGAACTACTACGATGTTGGCTACCGTTTCATTAAAAAACATTGGGGCAACGGTTATGCAACTGAATCGGCAAAAACAGCAATTACTTTGGCTTCGAGGTATTGAAAGCGCCAGAAATTATAGGTTTGGCAGATGTTGAAAACCTCGTATCGATTCATGTACTCGAAAAATTAGGGCTCGAAAAAAGATCAGTTTTTGACTACGACGGAGAACCACATCACTGGATGAGCATTAAGAATGAAGTGAAGCAAATTCCAAATTAAATCCTAATTTCGCACCAAACAAACGTAAAATTATGGAAGTTAAAGACAGCAATGGCAACATTTTAAACGAGGGCGATTCGGTAACAGTAATTAAAACGCTTAAAGTTAAGGGAATGTCGGGGGACATTAAACAGGGCACGGCGGTTAAAAACATCCGTTTAACTGATGACCCAAAGGCCATTGAGGGAAAAGTAAACGGCACTGTTTTAGTTTTAAAAACAGAGTTCCTCAAGAAAAAGAATTAAAAACCAACTGCTCGTATCTTAAAATGAGTGATTATTTGTAGGCTTACGTTCTTATTGGTTTAGTTTTTGATATGAAAGAACAATCGTTTACAAAACTTAAATACATGAAAAATCTGTTCATCTGCGGAATGTTGATCTGCCTGTTTAGTGCCTGTTTAGAAAAAATTGACACGTCGAAACTGAAGAATACCAATTGGGAGCTATCAAGCCTTCCAGAAATGGAATTACCCACAAATGCAAAGGCCACACTTAACTTTGGCGATAGCCTGAACGTAACCGGGAAATCATTTTGCAACAATTATGGCGGCAAGGTAGAGTTGATAGATAACAAAGTGGCTTTTAAAAACATATTTGGCACCAAGATGTTATGCATGCAAAATGATGCTGCCGAGCGTGCTTACTTATCGGCCTTAAACCAGGTAAACGGGGCTAAACTGGAAAATGACCAGCTCCATTTGCTTACTGATGGCAAAACGGTGCTCGTATTTAAGCGGGCGAATTAATTTTCGGCCTGCTTATCACATTCCCTTGATATTAAAATTAATGTTTTCGAACTTTTATTTACCGTACCGCAATGGCGATAAATGTTATAAATGATCTAAAATTCTTTTTTTCTACCGGAAGAAAAGCATTTAATTTATTTCAAAAAAATGATCCATTGCGTTTGGCGGGGGCTACTGCCTTTTTTACCAATTTTGCACTCCCTCCTATTCTGGTAATTCTGATCAGGCTTTTCGGTATGTTTACCGATCGCAAGCTATTGGTCATCCATATTTTTGAACGGTTGGCGAACATTCTCGATCAAGACAGCATTCAGCAAATTCGTTCTACGCTGCGAAACATCAGGGGAATTGACCAGGCCTGGTACATTACCTTGTTTAGTTTTATTTTTTTCTTGTTTGTGGCCACAACGTTATTCAATGTAATTAAAAATTCGCTGGAGCAAATCTGGAACATTGGCCATAAACAGAAAAAAGGACTCATTGGTACATTAAAATCGAGGGCGATCTCAGTAACCATTATCCTTTTGGCCGGAATTTTATTTCTTATTGGCTTGCTTGCTGATAGTTTTCAGGCGGTAATAGGTTCGTATCTTAAAACAACTTCTCCATCGTTTGAACTCGTACTCACATCAATCCTCAACCAGGTAGTTTTTGTTGTGATTGTTACCGTGTGGTTTACGATATTGTTCAGGTTTTTAACCAACGGAAGGCCCACATGGAAAGCGGCTTTTTCTGGCGGGCTTTTAACAGGTTGTTTATTTACCGCTGGTAAATACATTCTTCGGATTTTGTTGCCGTTGAGCAACATCAGCAATATTTACGGATCGGCAGGCTCAATCATTGTAATTATGCTGTTTGTGTTTTACTCTTCGTTGATATTTTATTTTGGTGCCTCATTTATAAAGGCATTAAGTGTAGAAAGGTCAACACCCATCGTTCCCAAAAACGGATCGTTTGCGTACGAACTTACCGAGGTCGATTTTAACGAAGATCATTAAGGAAGGCGCCTAATTGCGTCTATTTTTGGCGACTAAAAAAGGCGATAGCCCAGGCCGATTGTAAATAAATTTAGTCTGGTAGGCGGATATCCGGAATTGTTGATCTTTGAGATTCCCAACACATAACGGGCGTCGAAACTTAACTTTTTAACATCAAGGCCTACTCCAAATTGCCATGAAAGCGCCTGATCTTTAAAATCGGCAGTAAAAACATTTCCTGCTGCCTCGCCGAAACTCTGATTTTCATCTAAAATAAGCGAAAACATTGGTCCGGTATTCAATCGCAGGCCAACTCCGGCGGCGCCAAACTTGGTACCAACCAGCAAAGGAACATCTAAACTCGTGAAACGCACTTTGTTTACCTGGCCAGTTGCATCACTAACCAAATCTGCTTGTTTGCCTGAAATGTACAACTCTGGCTGAAAGAAAATGCCTGCTGAAGCCAACCTCGCCCAAACACCAGCGTAATAGCCTGCGCGGTTATCACTGCTAAAAGTATGTTCGCTATCAAATCGAGACAGGTTTGCCCCTGCTTTGATTCCAAACTGAAATGAAGGTAAAACCTGCGCCTGCGCAAAGCAACCAACAAATAAAAAAGCTGCGGTTAAAGTTAAGAGTTTCATAAAAATAGGGATGATTGAGTTTAATTAACTTGTGGCGTTGTTGATCGCCTCTTGTTCTTTCAAGGCATCGATATTGTTTTTATCGCCAAAGCTTTGTGTTTTGTCTGCAAAATACGCTAGAATGCTCGAAATCGTTTCAAGATTATCGGCCACACGTTGGTGTATCTCAGGCAAATCCTGTTCTAATCGTTTTTCATTCAGCTCCATGTTATCCACTTCAATCTTTCCGATCTTTTGGATAAGCGCCTGTTGCGAGTTCTGTACGTCTTCTAGTTCACGCACAATCTTCTCCATTAATTCAAATTTTTGTAAGGTTTTCATACTTATTGTTTTTTTATAATAATACAAATAATAAACGTCGATAGCTAAAATTTGTTTGACATTGCCCGGTTTTTAAACTAAATAATTTGGAATTATCCCAAACAACTAATAACTTAGTTAAAAATTCTAAGTCATGAAAAGCATCCTTCTCTTTTTTCTTTTTTCAACTATTTACCTCGTCGGTTATACTCAGGAAAATCCTTCTATCGACAAAGAAAAACTTTTCGATTTGTATCAAACCCAACGCTATGCGGAGGCGGGCGATTACCTTAAAGGTGCTTATGGCGAAGAAACAAGCGACTTAAAAGCACTTACGCAAATTGGTTACTGCTTTTTAATGGCCGGAAATAACGTTGAAGCGGAGAAATTTTACATTAAGGCCTATTCGCTGCAGCCACAAAGCCTGCCTACTTTGTTTAGCCTGGCCAACATAAGCACCAAACGTGGTAACTCAGCAAAAGCCAAACTGTATTATGGGGAAATAGCAAAAATAGACAGCAATAATTTTAACGTTTATAAGCTTTTGGCCAATCTGTACATTCAAGATTCGGTTAAGCTCGTTTATTTATTAAAGGCAAATCAAATTAACCCCAAAGAAGGTGATGTGGCCTCCGATTTGGCAGAGGTTTATTCTACCTACCAGGATTATGAAAAAGCTTATCGTATTTTAGACGTAGCCATACAAGCAGATAGCGAAAATCTGGTTCTGCAACGGGCTAAGTTACCTGTTGCCAATCAATTGAAAAAGTACAGCGAAGTTATCGCATCCGGCGAACGATTATTAAAAGATGAAACTGACGCAGCAGTGGTTAAAGACGTTGCCAAAGCTTATTATTTTACCAAGCAATATCAAAAAGCGATTGATTTGTTCAAAGTACTGGAAAGCCTGGCTATGCAAAACGAAGCGACATTGTATTACACTGCTTTAAGCTACCGTGGGCTAAACAATTTGACGCAATCGGCCATTTATACAAAAAAGACAATAGAAGAAGCGATTTCTCCGAATACACCGAGCTATTATGCGCTTTTGGGGCTGGTTTACCAGGAGAATGAACAAACTACACTCGCGGCAGGTGCCTTTAAAAAAGGGCTTCAATTTGCCCCTAATTCAACGTTGTATTATCGCCTTGCCATTCTTTACGATACGAAGCTCAATCAGCACAAAACTGCGCTCACTTATTATAAGTTATTTATGAAAAGCAAGCCCAAAGCGAAAGATGAAAAAGAGGAAATAGCATATACCGTGGCCCGGATTGCTCAGCTGCAATCGAAATAAAATAAGTTTAGTTTTTTAACTTGAAGCGGGAGAGTTGTAACTCCCGTTATTGCGATTACTAAACCAGGCTTTCGAAAACTGGCTTTACGTTGTCCCAAAAGTCGTCAAGCGCCATTATTCTGGGCTTGAAAAATGAAATGAGATCGGGCCAATGTTGCTGATTGAAAACACTAACATTTACGTGTTCCGTCGAAATCTGGCTTATCGTTTTGCCATAATCGTCGGTAAGGTCCTTAAACCAGTCCCATTCTTCGTTTACCGTATTAGAAAGCATCGATTTGAAAGCTTCAAATTGCTCAAAGATTAAGTGGCGAATGCCATCGTCGGTATGCGTAAGCTGAATGGCAATCACGGCTTTTTTATTGGTTACATCCATCTTGAAAAATATGTTTTTCACGCCTGTTCTGTAATTTACCCAATGCACGGTAGAACCACTGGCCGATGGAACCGGTTTCATGTACTGGCCGAAAGTAATCCAAAATTGTTGCTTGAGCTTAGCCGCTTCTTCCCTACTATACATATTTTTTTTACTGGAGCTGAATTGGCGCAAAATTAGGGATTAACAAACTGATTTTGGCTGTAAATGGTGAAGAAACTGTTTAAATTAGGCGGCGAATTTTAGCTGTTAATGTTATAAACAACGTTATTTTTAAAAAACCGTCATTTCGACCGCAGTGCGCCGTAGGAGCTCCTACCCCTCAGGATGACAGCACGTTGAAATTTTCATCCAACAGCTATCTAACAACAGGTGTTACCGCTTATCCTCCGCGTAAACCTCGGCCAATTGTTTACTTAAGGAGCTAAACGCCATTGGAATTTCGACTTCCGGATTTTTGGTGCTTGCTTCGATGAAAATGAAACCCTTGTAATTTATTTTTTTCAATGCATACAAATAGGGTTTGAAATCATCACCCATTACACCGGGCAACGTGCGTTTTTCTACTTCGGCCAATTCGGATAAAGCGACCAGATTCCCTGCATCTACAATGTCGCTAGGTGGTTCTTGCTGTCGCATCATGTGAAAAATATCTGCATTTAACCTTAAACCGGGATGATTAATTGCTTTAACAATGGCAGCGGCTTCTTTTAACGAAGTAATGAAATTCGTTTCTGTCCGTTCAAGATTTTCGAGTACGATGGTAACCTTGTACCTCGCCGCTATTTGAGCCAGTTTTTTTCCCAATGAAACAAAATCTGCGCTTGCTTTTTCGCGATCGTAGCCGGCGGGGATATTTCTGGAGCCGCCACTCCCCAGCACAATAATTTTAACTCCGGCTTTCTGCGCCCTCGAAAGCACCGTTTCAGCATAACGCAACACCCTGGATTGATCTACCTCGGGCCCGGCAATTTTTAAATCGGCGGGGAAGAAAAGATTGCAGCTAACGACCTTACATTTTGCGCTCTTTATTGCTTGCAGATGTTGCTCAAAAGCTTCTTCAGTAATATCTGGCGCAAGTATTCTTCTTACCGATTCGCCAATCATCCGGAACCCGCTGGCATAAGCAATGCTATCCTGGCCCAAACCAGCAACGATTCCCAAACGGGGCGCTGTTTTTTGGCCGGTGAAACTAAAAGTGAGCAACGAGGCAAGGAGCAAAACTGAATAATATTTTTTCATATCGATTTTTTTTAGTCTCACCTATCCATGCCAAACACGTCGAAACCAAAAGCAATTTAGCAAATTTGATGTATTTGTTAGCACTTAAAACTTGCTCTCGAAATGATAAACTCCTGAACCAATGGTTTGCCTTTGTGTGGTATTAGGAAGCGCCACCGTAGCAGTTGTATTGGCAGGAATCGTTACATCGAGCTTGAAAAGCCCATTTGCAACAGTCCACGAAGATTTAACGGTTCCATAAACGGTCTCTAACTCGCCACTTGCACTTGTCAATTTGCCGCCGGGCTTAGGTGCTATAAGTATTTCCTTGTAGCCGGGCTGTGCAGCAATCGGATTAATGCCGGCAATGTTCTTGTACATCCAATCGCCGATAGCGCCATAGGCGTAATGATTAAAGGAGTTCATATCGGGGGTTTGAAACGTTCCGTCTTGTTTAATTCCGTCCCAACGCTCCCAAATTGTAGTTGCGCCCATTTTTACAGGGTACAACCACGATGGATAACTTTCTTGCATGAGCAGATCGTAAGCTACATCGCCGTGGTTAAACCGGCTTAGTACATGGCATAAATACGGCGTACCCAAAAAGCCCGTGGTGAGGTGATTTCCGTAGCTTCTAACATTGTCGACCAGTCGTTGCGCCGCCTGTTGGCGAAGGTCTTCTGGCAACATATCAAATTGCAGCGCCAGCACATAAGCGGTTTGTGTATTCGAAACCAGTTTGCCGTTGGGCGTTAAATACTCGGCAACGTACGCCGCCTTAATTTTTTGCAATAGCGATTCGTATTTGGCCGCATCATCGGTTTTACCAAGAACTTTAGCCGCATTAATCAGCAGTTGTGTAGAATGCGCATAAAAAGTTTGGGCAATCATGTATTTATCTGTTACTGCCGCACGGCCATCGTTATCATCGTTAGGACGGTAGAAAAGCCAGTCGCCGAAGTGGTTACCGCTATTCCACAAGTTGCCTTTGGCCACTGACGAAACATAATCTACCCAACCTTTCATGCTTGGATACTGTGCTTGCAGCATTCCTTTATCTGCATAAGAGACGTACATATCCCAGGGAATAATCGTCGCTACATCGGCCCAGCCAGCCGATCCCGAATCGCCACTATTAAGTACGTTTGGTACCACGTACGGCACACTTCCATTTGATAACTGATCGGCACTTACATCTTTCATCCATTTTGTAAAGAAAGCTGACACGTCCATATTATACGCTGCTGTAGTGGCAAATGCCTGCGCATCGCCTGTCCAACCCAGGCGCTCATCTCTTTGTGGACAATCTGTAGGTACATCGACAAAGTTTCCTTTTTGGCCCCATTGGATATTGTGTTGCAACTGATTTAATAACTGATTTGAGGTCGTGAACTTTCCTGTCTGCGGCATAGCCGAATATACTGCTACTGCGGTTAAATCATCTAGTTTGAGCTCACCCGGATATCCGTTTACCTTAATATATCTGAAACCCTGAAAACTGAAATGAGGCTGAAAAACCTGCTCGGCATCTCCTTTTAAAATATAAGTATTGGTTTGTTTTGCACTTCGCAGATTTGTAGTGTAAAAATTACCAGCCTTATCTAATACTTCGGCGTGTTGAACGGTAATGGTTGTTCCTGCCGGACCTTTTGCCTTTAATTGCACCCAACCAACCATGTTTTGCCCAAAATCGACTACGGTTTCTCCTGCCGGAGTTTTAAAAATCTTCAAAGCCTTTAGCTCTTCGTGCTTTGTTACAGGAGGACCACTCATTCCCACCAACTTCTCAGGTCCGCTGGGTAATATGCCGACCGCTTTCCAATCTGCTGATTCGCTGTAGCCAGGGGTATCCCATCCGGGTAATTCCTTACGGGCATCGTAAGTATCGCCATCATAGATATTCGACGACGTGATGGGCCCGTAGTTGTACTTCCATGAATCGTCACTATTGACGATTTCTTTTGTTCCGTCGGTATAAACTAACTCAAGCTGAAAAAGCAGCGCTCTTGTATCGCCGTAAAAGTGCTTTTGGTTGGAGAAGCCAATTCTACCTTTGAACCAACCGTCGCCGAGTGCAACGCCGACAACGTTTACGCCCGTTTTTAAAGATGCTGTTAAATCGTACACCTGATATTGTATGTGGTTTTTGTAACTCGTCCATCCGGGCATAAAGTAATGATTGCTAATTCTCTGTCCATTTATCGATGCTTCATATATCCCCTTTGCGGTGACGTACGCTATTGCTGATCGGACTTTCTTGTTTAAACCGAATGTTTTTCTAAACACGGGGCTGGCCAACGACGAGTCTTTTCCTACAACGGTGATCCATTTTGCTTTCCAATCTTCGGCTTTTAATCCCGTTTGAAATTGTTGCACCGGCGACCATGACGATGCGTTACCGTGATTGTCGCTTACCTTTACCTGCCAGAAATATTGTGTTTTTGATGAGAGTGCAGGTCCGTTATATTCTACCAGTACCGACTGGCTGTTGGCCACTTTGGGATTCCAGATTATCTTTTTATCGGCCGTTAACAACTTGATTTCATATCGGGCCTGTGTTGTGTTTTTGATAGCCGAAATGAGTTTCCAACTGAAACGCGGATGTGGATTATCAACGCTAAAAGGATTTACCAGATGTTCAACGGTTAAATCCTTCAACGCAATTTTTTGTGCAAAAACGGCTGATGCGGCACTAATTATAAATATGGTGAACAGGATCTTTTTAGATAGCAGGCTTAACTTTTTCATAAATGGTTAGGGTTAATTTTGATTTAACAATGCTATAATCAGCATTATTATTTTTCTAACCATCCTGCACTGTCATGAAAAATTAAGCGTTAAAATAACGGTAATTCGACAACAATAATTGCAATATCAACAAATTACATACCCATCCAATTTCGATAATAAACCTTCTCTTTTCGCGTTGCTCCTACCAGTTTACATCATCTGTCGGCATCCCTCAGAGATCAGTTTAAAAAAAAATAAATTTGAATGACAGCTTCTTTCAGCGAATCGTCATCCGATAGCTATCGGATTCGACCGAAGCGCTCCGCAGGAGCTCCTTTAGAGGAGAAGTCTTTAAACTGAAATTAAATAATGCTTGAAAGATTTCTCCTTTTCGCTGCGCTACAGTCCAAAAGACGACAAAACTTTAGACGCTCTCATTAATAGAAAGTAAATTAAAACTCAGCCTGACAAAGCATCCTTGATCCGTTTACTTACCCATCAATCGGGCAACATACTTTCCAATAATGTCGAATTCGAGGTTGACCGTGTCACCTACCTGTACTTGTTGCAAATTTGTATGTTCGAAAGTGTAAGGAATAATAAAAACGGAAAACTCATCGTTGGCAGAGTTAACAACGGTTAAGCTGATCCCATTTACGCAGGCTGAGCCTTTTTCGACGGTGACGTTGCCTTTTGAAGCATCATATTTAAAACGAAATTCCCAGCTTCCGTCAACTTCCTCACGCTTAATACAGGTTGCTGTTTGGTCTACATGGCCTTGTACAATGTGTCCATCTAAACGGGCATTCATTTGCATGCAACGTTCGAGGTTTATTTTGCTGCCTACTTTTAGAGTTTTCAGATTCGTTTTACTAAGCGTTTCGTCGATAGCCGTTACGGTGTGCGAATCGTCGTTTAAAGCCACAACAGTGAGGCAAACCCCATTGTGCGCCACGCTTTGGTCGATTTTTAGCTCGTGGCTAATGGCCGATGAAATGGTGAAGTGGATATTGGTATGATCGTTTTTAATGGCTGTTACTTCGCCAAGTGTTTCTATAATTCCAGTGAACATATTTTAGTATCAGGTTGTAATGAGTAATGAGTAGGGAGTATCGAGTAATGAGTAGGGAGTAGTGAGTATCAAGACATTCCAAATCGCCTTATTTATTCTGCATTCAACTTTGCATAGCAAACTTCGGACTTTCGGCTTTTATCCGACTAACAGGTTCCGCTTCTGACTTTGGACTACAGACTTCGGACTCCGGGCTTTCGGACTTTCCAACTCCTTCAATTCTTCAGTCGATTCTTTCTCCAATCAGACGATTGCTTTTTTGTTTCCGAAGGATTATTAACCCTTTTATTAGCTAGACTTAAAAGCTTCGTTCCAATAATTGCCGCAATTAACGCTTCATCTTCTTGTTGTGTAGATAAACTTTCTGGTTTGAAATATTTGTTTACAAAATGCGTGTCGAACTTGCCTGTTTTAAAAGCCTCGTGTTTCATTACAAAGCTACCAAAAGCCAGCGTAGTTTCTATCCCGGTAATCTCATATTCTTCAATGGCCCGTATCATCCTTTGGATGGCTTCTTCGCGATCTTTACCGTAGGTAATCAACTTCGCAATCATCGGATCGTAATAAATCGGGATTTCCATTCCTTGCTCAAAGCCGTCGTCGATTCTTACGCCATTGCCTTTCGGCGTTTTATAAGTTCGGAGCGTACCGATATCTGGCAAGAAATTGTTCTTCGGATCCTCGGCATAAACCCGCAATTCTACGGCATGTCCATTAATTTGAAGGTCTGCTTGTGAGAAACTCAGCTTTTCTCCGGCTGCTATTTTGATTTGTTCTTTAACCAGGTCGACTCCGGTAATTAGTTCGGTAACCGGATGCTCCACCTGCAATCGGGTATTCATTTCAAGAAAGAAAAAATCGAGGTTTTCATCCAGAATAAATTCAACGGTGCCTGCGCCGGTGTAGTTTACAGATCGGGCAACGTCGACCGCACATTTTCCCATTGCGGACCTGATTTCTGGGGTAAGTATCGATGAGGGTGCTTCTTCAACCACTTTTTGATGTCTGCGTTGTACCGAACATTCACGTTCGAAGAGATGAACGATATTTCCATGTGCATCGCCCAAAATCTGAATCTCAATGTGCCGCGGCGAGGTAACATAACGCTCGATGAATACCGATCCATCGCCAAAGGCCGAAGTGGCTTCGCTTACGGCAAGCTGCATTTGCTCTTCAAAATCTTCCGATCGCTCTACAATCCGCATGCCCTTTCCGCCGCCTCCGGCAGCGGCTTTGATCAAGATAGGAAAGCCGACCTCAATGGCAGTTTGTTTGGCTTCGTTTACATCTTTGATGGCCTCTTCGGTACCGGGAACCATCGGAATGTTATATTTAAGTGCCGCTGCTTTTGCCGATAGTTTATTGCCCATAATTTCCATTGCCTGTGGCGAAGGCCCAATTAAGATCAATCCGGCATCGGCAACCATTTGGGCAAAGCTGGCATTTTCTGATAAAAATCCGTAACCGGGATGAATGGCCTCTGCACCTGTTTTTTTGCAGGCGTCGATAATCTTCTCGCCAACCAGATAGCTCTGATTGGATGGCGCAGGGCCTATAAAAATGGCCTCATCGGCATAGCGTACATGCAAGGCGTTCCGGTCAGCTTCTGAAAATACAGCAACGGTTGCTATCCCCATTTCTTTGGCCGAGCGCATAATACGGAGCGCAATTTCGCCCCGGTTGGCAATCAGGATTTTGGAGATTTGGGTTTGGGATTTTGAGTTATCAGTCATTTGAATTATAAGATGTCTTAAGTTGTCGATTCTGGATTAAAAATTTGGATCCTAAAGCGTATCTTTATGTTAGTAATTGCTTTGTATATACACGAAACGCCCTTTTAAGCATTTAGATAAGTCCTTCGACAAGTTACCATTGACGTATTACTTCCGTCTTTGCGAAATCAATTTTTCATTGATTGAAGCAATCTCATACGAGATATTATTTAATCAAGCAGATTGCTTCGTGCCTCGCAATGACGGCCGCCTTAAAACGTCACTCATATTGCTTTACGCTAAAAAAAAACTACCATTGACGTTTTCCGTAAATACCATAAAAATCGTCCTTTCGACCGAAGTGCTCCGTAGGATCTCCTTTGGAGGAGAAATCTTTGAACCTTAGATAGAGATTTCTCGGCTGCGCTCGAAATGACGACCCTTCTTAGGAGCATTGTTCTGAAAAACGACGTCACTTATATTGATTTCTTTCCTGAAAAATTACTCCTCAGGATGACAAACCTCTATTTATAAGTAGTCTCCTGATGATCTGGCTTGCCATAACCAATACATAAATGTATACACAAAAATACTTAATATTTTCTAACAAAGATGTGCAGGCTGTACTGAGGGCTCGCCGGAGCACAGCAGACCTTTCGACTCCGCTCAAGGTGACAACAGACTACGCTCAAGGACAACCGACCAGGCGTTTTACGATTGAAGCAACTAGACTTCGGACTAAAGACTAGCGACTTCGGACGCTCTCTTACTACAAATGTAATATTATTTCAATCGCTCTATCAATCATTGCAGGCGTTAAATCCAAATGGGTAACCAGTCGAACGGTACTTGCGCTGGTTGGGTTACAAAGCAGTCCTTTATCATTTAAACGATCAACAATTTGTGAGGCCGTTCCCGGCGCTACCTCAAATACCACAATATTGGTTTCGACAGGCATGATGGATTTCACATAACTTGTTCTTGCCAGCGCAATCGCCAATGCTTTTGCATGATCGTGGTCTTCTTTTAAACGATCTACATGGTGATTTAACGCATAAATACCGGCCGCAGCTAAAAAGCCTGCTTGCCTCATACCGCCGCCGAAAGCTTTTCTGATTTTACGTGCCTTATGAATGGTGGCTTTTGTGCCGAGCAATACCGAACCTACCGGTGCGCCCAATCCCTTTGATAAGCAAACTGAAATTCCATCAAAATATTTCCCATAGTCGTGCGCAGTATCGCCAGTTGCAACCAAAGCGTTAAAAATGCGGGCACCATCTAAATGCAGCTTTAGGCCTTTAATATTACATAGATGATGAATGGGCGCAATTTGCGATAGCGTATAGCATGCGCCGCCACCTTTATTAACGGTATTTTCGAGTACCACCAGGCTCGAGTTAGGATAATGGATATTATCTTCATTAATTTCGGGTTCGATGAGCTCGGGTGTCAATATGCCTCGCTCGCCATGTAGTAGCCTCACCGATGCGGCAGAATGGAATGCTATTCCCCCAATTTCATACCGATAAACGTGTGCAGTTTGATCACAAATTACCTCGTCCATCGGCTGCGTAAAACACTTTATCGCGATCTGGTTCGTCATAGTTCCTGATGGACAAAACAGACCAGCCTCCATATTAAAGGTTTGGGCCAGTTTTGTTTCAAGTGCGTGCACCGTTTCGTCTTCGCCAAAAACATCGTCGCCAACTTTTGCGCTCATCATTGCATCGAGCATTCCGGCATTGGGCCTGGTTACCGTGTCGCTTCTGAAGTCTAAAATTTCTTTATTCATTACTATTTGCTTGTAAAATATTTTTTACCATTTACAAAAAGACCAATGCCTTTTCGGGTATAATTTTAAGGTTTTTAGTCAATTAAGCCCCTTATATAGTGTATTTTTTACACACTTAAATTCACATAACAATAAATTGTTAAAAAATTATTAAAAAAAAGGATACAAAATATAAGAGTTTTTATACTTTTATCGTGCTAAAACCAAAAATAAATAAAATGATAGTAATTGCAGACGGTGGATCGACCAAAACAAATTGGTGTCTGATTAACGAGGCCGGCAGAAAAATTTACTTTAACACCGAGGGTTACAATCCATATTTTTCGAAAGGAGAATACATTGTAAAATCCTTAAATGAAACTCTTCCAGACCACTTGGAGAGAGAAAAACTTACAGGAGTTTATTACTACGGTGCCGGATGCTCTACCCCAGGGAATGTGAAGATTGTGGCGGATGCCATGAAACAAATCTTTACCAATGCCGAAGTGTTTGTTGGTCATGATTTACTCGCCTCTTGCAGAGCGCTTCTTGGAAACGAGCCAGGATTCGCCGCTATTTTAGGTACAGGAACCAATTCATGCCTATACGATGGCACGGAAATTACCATGAATATCGATTCTTTAGGTTACTTTTTGGGTGATGAAGGAAGCGGATCATTTATTGGAAAACGCATTTTGAGCGATTACATGAAAGGTTACATGCCGAAAGGTTTACGTGAAGCATTTTACGATAACTACGCTTTAACAAACGAAGATATTTTCGATAATATTTACAACAAACCTTTACCAAACCGTTTCTGCGCAAGCTTTAGTAAATTCCTTTACGATTTTAAAGACAATTACGAAGATTATGCGTTCAGCACCATCGATTATGCCTTTACCGCATTTTTTGAGGCTCTGGTAATTCATTACCCCAACTATAAAGACCATAAATTAAACTGTGTGGGTTCTGTAGGTTACAGTTTCCGCGACATCTTAAGCATTGTTGCCGATCGTTACGAAATGGGCGTTGGCAAAATTATCCGCTCGCCAATAGATGATTTGGTGCATTATCACCTGGAGTTGGCGCCGAAGGGGTAGTTTTTAGTCGGGAGTCGGGAGTTCCGAGTCGGGAGTCTTCAGTCCGGAGTCTTTAGTCCGGAGTCGGAAGACAAAGAGGAAAGCTGAAAGACTAAAGCTAAAAGTCCGGGGTTCGAAGATAAAGTGGAAAGCTAAAAGCTGAAAGCGGAGAGCTGAAAGCGAAAAGGCTAAAGCTTAAAGTCCGAAGTCCGAAAGTCCGGGGTCGGAAGATAAAGCGTAAAGGCTAAAGCTTAAAAGCGAGAACCAAAAACTAAAGCTGAAAGGCTAAAGCTTAAAGAGGAGAACCAAAGTTGAAAAACCTAAAAGCAGGCTTTTAGGTTTGATTAATAAATAAAAAACCGGGATTTGAAATTTCAAATCCGGGTTTTCTTTTTTTATATCTTTACTATTTTCATGTTCATACTGTAAGCTTTTTTGAACGCCCAAACTTCGGACTCAGGACTTTGGACTCAGGACTTTGGACTCAGGACTTTGGACTCAAGACTCCAAACTCCCGACCTCGGACTTTCCGACTTTAGCTTAAAAAGAAATCTCCTTACCAAAAAGCTTGGCGTATTTTCGTTTATCAAATCGATACAAGGTGGCGGCCCGATAGGAAACCCCCTTTTGTTTTTCATCGAGCTCTTTAAGCACGCCGAAACTAACAATCTTCTTTCTAAAATTGCGTTTATCGAGCTTTTTGCCCAGAACCAGTTCATAAACGTGTTGCAACTGCGTTAAGGTAAATTTTTCTGGTAAAAGTTCAAAAGCAATGGGTTGGTGTTTAATCCGGCGCTTTATCTTTTCAAGCCCTTTATCGTAAATTTTCTGGTGGTCAAATGCAAGTTTCGGCAAATCGGTAATCGGCAACCAGTTTGCACGTTTTGCATAGGTGCTAATCGGACGAAGCTCCTTATCGCCGCCTAAACGGATAAGTGCGTAATAAGCAAGCGTAATTACCCTACCCTGCGGGTGACGGTTTGGGTCGCCGAAAGCATAATATTGCTCCATATATATACCCCGCAAACCAGTAAGTTCATATAAAATCCGGGAAGCTGATT